>OGVJ01000064.1_pt1 | contig 11018 bp, 25 predicted proteins | sample 1575741 | NCBI WGS metagenome assembly OGVJ01 (sample SAMN07581528, study PRJEB24739) | freshwater metagenome | place: Singapore | collected 2015-01 | reverse complement strand
GTACTCGTGCAGCTAAAACTACCGCATCATGTTTCTTTCTAGCCGCTAAGAAAGCTGAAGAGCCTGAATCTCTATGTATAACTTTCGGACCAAATATGGTAAACTTTGTGTCCGACATCAAAGAAAAGTTTGAGTACTTCGAACATTTTCAAGAGCTAGATGTACATGCTGTGAGCTATAACTCAAATGAGCGCGAACTGTTTATGGCAGAAATCGGAGGAGTGAGCGGTCAGCTTAATGTGTTGTGTGTTAACACAGATCACCAACACGTAGACAAAATCATCCCATACATTCTAGCCGTTAAGAACAGAAAAATATATATTGTAATCGACGAAGCCCACAAAGAGGGTGATAAGACATATCGACGTATTCTATCGGAACTTCGAGCACCAATTAAAAAATCAGGTAATTCTTTCATGTTAAATATATTTATAAAACTCTTCTGGCAAGATTACGTTATCAAATACTCCTGTTTTAATTATCTTAAATAGTGGGGCAATGTCTCTGGCATGATAGCCAGCCAATCCCGTCCCGACAGCCGTAACGAGAAATTCATATTCTGGGTGGGAAAACGCCACAGCAAGGAAAGTATCAACGTGAACTTGGATCTTGTCAAGGGGCAAAGTGCGAATGTTGTGATCTTTTGTGGGGATGCCGTAGGTTTGACCTACGAGACCAGCAATACCATGCCTTGCGCCCCATTTCAAGGCTAATTTTGCGGCTCCTGCACCGTGGTAAAATTTTTCGTTTGCTCCGTAGCAAAAGATTTGATTTGGTTCTAAATGTCTAATATTTTCTGGCGTGAATTTCATAAATTTTTAATATACTTTTTCAACAATTTGCAAATTGCTTCTGGATCGCCGCTGGCATCTAAAAGTTTTTCTTCTAATTTACCATCAACGTCAACGTATCGTTCAATCAATTCTCCCCCAAGATAATCAATAATAAATTTTTGATATTCGCTTCTAAAACTAGCGTCGTTACAATGGACATGAGACAATGGATTTTTGTTCTCGTCAAGCCACAATTCGCCCAAATCGCCGCCTAATCTTAGATAATAGATTTTCCTTTTATTTGATTCTTTGTTCATTGTTTTATTTGGATTTTTATCTACTCTATGACGGCATTTATTGCAAGTAACCATTCCATCCCAATCATCGTCAATGCTGCGTTCAGCGTAAGTGCCTTCTTTACATACTTCACAAGTTTTGCCAATAAGACTCATATTTTATTTATTAATTGGCTCCTTTGCTTTGCGAAGGTTTTTTGCAACAAGTTCTGGGATATTAGGAGTTTGTGCGACAGGATTAAGCAACTCACAGAATGCGATGGCTTCATCACAGGCATCTTCCAACTGATTAATGCGATATTGTTGTTCTAAATGCATTTTAATTAGTTGTTTAACTACAATTGATGGATCAACGCCATCAGCAATCTTAAATGATCCATCTGGATAAACTATTGCTAGTTCTGCCGGAAGGTTATTTGATTGTTTGAACTCTACAACTCGACATCCAGACATAATTTCTTTAATAGTCATACCTTTATTTGCTTTATTTTATATTAATTACCACCAACTCAGAGGCCCGTCAACTTCATAAACTACATATTTGATTTCTTTTTTTTCCAGAAGTGAAACTTTTTTCTCCCATTCAGATTTAGTGAACAAATTACCATTTAGATAATATGCTTGATAACCGTCCTTGCATTCAATAGCGGGTCCGTCTTCTCTGTGAATAATACCATTTAGATAGTATCTTTTGCTGCCATCTTTAGTAGTAATTTCAACTGCGTATTCGTTTTCTTTATTTTTCACCTTCATTTTATTTATTATTCTTCTGTTTTTGGCTTTTCTTCAATTAATAGAAGGGCAACTCCTGAATCTCCGCAAAGATTACATGGCTTAAAATGCCCACCATAACAAAAGGGGCATGGGACTTCTTTAGTTTTTTTAATTTCTTCGCTCATGGATTGCGACGGTTATTAGATTTAATTAAATCGCTTACCCATTCAATAACATAAACACGGGGAGCGGCTTTGATTTTCACCATTTGTTCCACGTTGGGGGCTAGTTTGCAAGATACAATAACCATCCAGAGAATTATTCCAAATAATCCAAACATATTAGACGCTCCTTCGGTTTTTTCAACCCATTTATCGCTAAAACACTTTTTTATAAGAAATGTTATTACAATCAACGCTATTACCGTAGTAGCAGTAAAAATAGTAGCTTGCGCGAATTTCCATGCCAAGAATTCTTGAACAACCAATGGAGATTGTTCTTGTGCGAAATCTATGGCTTTAATGACGCTAATTTTACTGGCACCATAAATTTCACTACTTGCTTCTTTGGCACCTGTAAGGATGTCAACGAGCAAAGTATTAATTGTCTCTTGCGGGATATTGTTTGTCATTTTATTTATTTTTTAAGCTCTTCATTGCGACGAGCTTCACTTATAATACGGAGGAAGTCGAGCCTTTCTTTCACTTTTTCTGAAAAATTTTTTAGGTATAGAATTAGATTGGCATCGTTACTTAATATCCACTCTCTCACCCAACATCTCAATCAACTTTTCGAAACTACCATGCACTTCTACTCCATTTACTTTCAAATAGCAATTTTCGCTGCCTTTTTGTGTTTGAATTGAATGAATATGATCTTCTGGAATAGCAAGCAAGTAATCCCTGCCGCCATTATAAGTAGTTTCTTTAAATACAAAGATTTTATTTTTCATGTTATTTTTTTACTATTTTCTAATCCACAAATTAGAACTGCGCTTGCATTGCATTCTTCTGCGAGAGAAATGGCAACAGTAAGGCCAGAATCGTAGCCCATTTTGTAACCAGCGACGTATGCATTACGCGAAGATACGTCATACAAGGTCCAGTTGTCAATGTTTCGTTTCTTGAAATAATTTCCAAGAAGTAAAGCTGCATCCTTGATTTCTTGGGGAATTTCATCGTACAAATTTATGTCGGGGGTCATATTATTTTTATTCTTCTTTGTTCATTTCTTTCAATTCCTTAGCCAATTCAAACAAAGAATCAATTTCAGTAAAAGTACCACTAGCGATACAATGTTCGCTAAATGTTTTTTTGTCAAGCATATAGCATAAGGCTTTAATGTTGTGGCTTAAGGTTACAATTTTTAATTTATTGTCGTTAGTCATTTTCATATTTTTATTAATCTTCTACTTTCTCATAAGTAGCTTCAAAGATATCTGGTTTGCATGGATAGTGTTCTCCTTTTATACCAGTAATAATATAATCACCGGGAGTAACTATGTGGCCTCCCTCAAGGGTTTTTATCCAACCGTTTTGAGGGGGAACACCATCTAGTATCACCACTTCTGGATGATCTCCATGCTTGAACCATTGCGTTGCTTCTATAATTACGGGTTTTTTTCTATATTTCATAATTATTTTTTACTTACTTTTATCATTGCATCTGCCATCCTATAATAGAGTCGCGCCCTATCTAAAGGATAATTTTCTGACGTATTGTTAGCCCGTTCTCCTACAGATTCACTTTGTGCAGCCCAATCGCCTTGCATAGCTTGAATAGCAATATAATTACGAAGACTCATGCCGGGATGATGATTTCCTTTTACTTGCCAATCTTTAGCAGGAAATGCTGGTCCTCCATCATCTTTATTAGATTCCATAATTAATTAAAAAAATGATTACCGTCATCTTGATCCATAAGATACTCTGCATGGAAATCATCAAAATTAAAATCCCAAATGCTCATTCTGCATTTAGAACAAACAGAAATACTGTCGCCACTCCAAGATACGGCGCAATCTTCTAGTTTGGCTTTGGATTTAGTTTTTGAGCAAATCATATTTTTTTAATACTGACATCTTCACTGTAATAACCATTTGATTCACCAAGGAACCAGAATTCCAAACTAGCATTTGCAGTCTTCAAAACATATTTAGTCCAAGTATGACTATAATTAAAAGATTCGTTATACCAATCAGGATCACTTGCGCCAGCATCTTCTTCTGCGAAAAGAACCTCGCCAATCAATTCATTAACATTTCCGATCACTTTAACAACGCAAACATACTCGCAGCACTCTTGTTGGTGATATAGTCTATAAGTTTCATCATTAGTTCTGATAGATACTTCTCGACTGCCTATTTCCAGACCAGATATACCTTTGATGGTCTTACCTTTTAACTCGAAAAAATTTGCGTAACTCATATCTTTAATTTATTAGGCTTGAAAGTGCCGTTGTTGTCAATGATATTCTGCATGATAATTTCTAGGCGGCGGCTTTCACTAAAAGTTTCATAGAAATTACATACTTTATCTTCCTCATCATCAGTAGATCGAAAATACCCACCGCCACCTTCATAGTATTTTTCAATAAGTGCTAGTTGATTTTTAGTAAATATTCTATTTAGTCCATTTGAAAATTTGATATCATCTACTATAAGATCTCCGAAATTATAATAGCATTCAGAACCAAGATCCTTAATTGTGGTATGGTTATTTAAATTGGCGCAACTCATAAAGAGTCCGCCCAAAGCGCAGACTTCGCAAGAGACGATTGCTTTGGTTTCAAAAGCGTCTTTTACACTATATTCATAACTGGATTTGATTTTTTGTGATTCTGCGTCTTTTTTCCAGATTGGATCTACCCATTCTCCTTCAACGGCATGGTATCTCTTTGCCTTGATCTGGTCAAGAACATCTTGAGCAATCATTACCCGTTTTTGGGCTTTGGTTGCTTTTTTGAATTTTTCGTTTAGTTTATTAGTTTTCATCGTCAATGTCGCCATATTCAAAGATATTTTTAAATAATCCGTAGCCAGAATAAGACTTAAATACTTTCTTCAAGTCTTCAAGCCTTGAGTCAATTGTAGGCGAGGCCACAGGATTGTCAAGGATATATTTTTCTCTATGCTGGGTAGTCAATTTTCCCAGCTTGAGCTTCAACTCAAAGATTTGGTTTTCTAATTCAATTACATCGGATTGAGAATTAGAATGATATTCCGCTTCAGCATTACGTCGCTTTACAGCTTCCTTGTGATTAATAACCTTTTGATATTCAGTATTGAATAATTCGTAAGACTCAGCGAGCTTGGGGAAATCTTCAAGGAAGAAATAGAACCCAATGTTCATAGGGTATTCACCACCAGAATCACCGGGGCAACCAGAGCTAGTATGGAAACCTCTAAAGCCAAGTCCATTTCCATAATTATTAAATAGCAAAGAATTTACAGAATCACTGGAATTCTTAGTCTTTTTATAATTAAAGATATTGCCTTTAACTTGCCCACTCCAACCTAGAAATTTAGTAGGATAATTATCGTCTTTGCCACTCCAATTAGTTTTCTTTCCGATTGGTGCGGCGTGAGAATTACTAACATTTCCAAAAGAAACATTAACTTCAATCTCGCAATCAAGATTCCAGAACTCCTTGGCCTTTTCTTTTATTAGCTTGGGAATGTCTTCGATATTGGTGAGATTTAAGCGAATCCAATCCTTATTTTCAAGATTAGATTTTTCTGCCAGCTTCTTTTGCTCTGCGGCAATCGCAGCATCTTCCTTGGCTTTGATTGCTGCGGCAGCACTACGTTCAGCTTCGGCTCGGGAGCGGCACTTCTTGCCAGTCTCGGGGCAAAGGTATACAGTTTGGGTTTTAATTTCTTTCATATTATTTCACTTCTGGTAGAATCAATCCTTTGCGCTTTAGTTCTTCTTCTAATTGCTTAAATTCTTTGATATTCCAATCATATTCCATTTTGGCTACAACTTTGTATTTGCATTCTGTGATGGCATATTCTTTTGACGTTATTTTCGCATCTAGCATTCTAACCCAAAATTCATCATAGCAATCTTTATAATCACGATAAGCAAATAGATTACAAACAGCTTTTGCAGTACCATAACCATAACCAAGCGTAGTACCTTCAAAATTACTAACTTGCCACCAATGGAGTTCTTCCATTAGGTTCTTTTTTACTTGTTCGATGGCTTCATTTCTGACCTTTTCGAGTGTCTTTTTACGCTCTTCGCGCATCAGTACATAAGTATTGTGCATTTGATCAAAAGCCAAATTAGAGAAGGCTTCTGCATTAAGTAAGTCTATTTTCATAAATTATGACCATCTACGGTGATCTTCTGCAATCCACTCTTTACCGTCATACTCTTCAATAATCCATTCAACGTCATCAGGGATGTCAACGATCTTTAACTCAGAATAAGCACCATCTGCTTTTTCGCCAAGCTCATTCACAACTTCGACAAGAGCAGGATCATTCCTTTTGATATCACGATCTGAAAAATAATTGCCATTTTTTATTTCATCAATATAATAATGAGAAGCTAGACTGTTGGACTTTTTCTTGTCCTTTATTATGTTAATGCCTTTCTTTTTGCCGTATAATAAAACAGCTTCTTGGCTGAGACCAAAGCCGCCGAAACATTTATTTATTACGATTTTCATTATTTAGTCTTTCTAGTGCCAGTAATTTCGTAGCAACCCCAGTCGATTTTATTGATGCCGAATTCGTAATCAGCAGGGATTACGTCTTTGTTTTCTTTAATGAACTTAGTAATGAGGCGACGGGCATTACTATTTGTGGCGAATTGCTTGCCAACGATATCTGGGGCAAATTCAGTAGGCTTTGGCTTCTCTCTAAAACCTTTGGTTTGCTTTCTCATACCAGTAACTTCAAATTTATTCCAGTCCAGTTTCTTAATCCCAAACTCAAAATCAGCAGGGATAATAAGATGATTCGCAAGAATATACTTTTTGATAGCACGACTTGCGCTATGCTCAAGCATATAAATCTTACCAACGATCTCTGGGGCGAATTTAGTGTCGGCGTTGGACTTTTTCAAGCCCTTTTTTGCAACTTTTTTTGCCTCCTGAGCCAGCACTCTTTTCTTGCTTTCAAAGGCAAGTTTTGCTCTCAGTGCGCTGCCCTTCAAAACAGGGACAGGTTCCGGTCTGTCTTCGCTATCTGGATCAGTAAATCCTCTGCGCTTCTCCCACTCTTTGAACTTGTGGGCGACTTCATTGCAAATGCCAGTAGGAAGGTCTGATCCTTCTGCATCCCACCAAGCATAAGTTTGACGATACGGGGCTTTGTATTGGTCGCTCATTTTAGTGAATTTCTAGTGTGTCGTGATTGATATAAAGATTCTCTTGAACAATAGCTCTGGAAGTTTTGTACCAATTGTCCATGTTGCTTTCTACGCCATAAATATAATTACCATACTTATTGCATCCATACAATGGCAAGGGGCCGATCTCTCTGATCGTTTTGATTTCTTTTTTAGCAGGTTGATAAGGTTGACCAGCCACTTTAATTTCTGGGCTATAGATCTTTTCAGCGTCTACAAATTTAATAAATATCTCAGCAAAGAATTGGATATCATTATCGTTTATTTTGTGCTGAGTTTCACCAATAGAAAGTTCATAATAGCCAGAAAAATTACCAGAATACGTTTCGCTGAATTTATAAAGAGTGGTATAATTTTGATAAATCCCATTCAATCGAAGGCAATGATGAACATCATCAAGGCGAAAGCGAGGTTTATAGTTTTTAATAGCTACTTCAATAGCTTTTTCTTTTGTGCTATATTTAAGACGCAAAGGGTCAGGAAGACGTTCATCGTCATAAGCGTCGGTGATGCTGTAGTATTCGATAGATTGCATAAAAAAAGAAAAGATTAAGAGAAGGTCTGGCTTTTATGTAGTTACCAGACAGGCGGATCTGTTACCAGAGAAAAAACAAAAAACTCCGCTACAGTACCTTTATTTTACTTCTCTTTAAATTGTTAATTATTGCCTAGAAGTTGAGCGATTTCCCAAGCCTCAAGGTCATACTTGATATGCTGAAATACATCAGAGTCTTTGTAAATGACATAAGATAGAGTAAATAGATCAAATGCCACTTTATCTACAACAATCATATTATGCGGGGGCCATTTGGTTTTCATTCCAAAACGAGGGTCTCGCCATTCAACTTGGCAACGAGCAGATTGTCAAGGGCAAATTCTCGGAAGCGACCAATGGGAAGAGTCTTGGTAATCCGATTCTTTTCGATGGTAAGAGGCGCACTCTTAACTTCCTTATAAGGAGTAACTGGGGGAGTAATCTGCACCTTTGAAGTAATCAAGCCAAAGATCTTTAGCGAGCCATCGTTCTTGTTTACTTTAATTCCTTGAACAGTCTTGCCATCGACCTTGTAGTCTTCATAGATATCCTTCTTAGTATACTTGGTTTGAGTGCCAGCGAGGCTGGCGTTCAAAGAGGCTAGGATCTCGTCTGCCGCTTGTCGAGGCAAATCAGTCATAATCTGCTTATCCACTTCAAGCTCCATGATGCTCTTCTGGAGGATGTTGCGGTAACTGAAACCAAGTTGCAAGGTGTATCTGGCGACTTCGCCAGTCGAGCGGGAACAGTAGGTGAAGCTGGCGAAACGAGCAAGGCCAGCTTGAGAAGCAATGAGGTCAACGATTTTCATAACAGGCGTGAGTTTAGTGGGTTTTTGGTGAGAAGCAAGAAGTTTTTTCGAGTAATTTCAATAATTAAAATTTTCCATGCGAGACTCGTAAGCTGCCTCTGCGGCATCATCCTCCAAGGTTTGCTGGTTGTCAACGTGTTTCTGGAGAATTTCTTGGTGAAAATCTTGGCTTTTGAAATAATCTTCTATCTGTTGGATTTCTTCTTTTGTTAGCCCTTCTTTGCTGTAAGTAGTAGAGTTAATATCAATACAAATATCTCCCTTATCGTATCCTTTTTGCCCCCAATATTCGTAAGGGCCAATACCATCAAAGTAAACTGAAATGTCAACTGTTACTTCGATTTCTTTTTCATTATCTTCTTTATCGTAATAAGAAACAAAGATTTTCATATTTAAGTGTAATGAAGGTTATGAATTTTTCTAACGTAAATACAGGGACTTCGATTATCGCAAAGCAAGGTTATGATATTGCAATTACTGCTGCAATTAGTGGATTTACTGCAAATGGTATAAATATTCCAACTTCAACAACTAATCAGTTATACCTAGGGAATGCTCCTTTGCTCGTAACTGGAAACGTCACAAATGCATCAGTTGGCACGATCTTCTACTACTACGAGGGGAATGTCAAGGGCCAAGATTAAAAAATTTACGAGAAAATCGCGGGGGGCAATCGCCCCCCGCTTTTTTATTTACTTTAAAGACTCCAAATACTGTCTGCCGATTGGGGTCAGCTTGCGTCCAGTAGGAGTTACTTCAATCAGATTTACTTTTTGCAAATAAATCTCAGTGTCTCTTTGAAGAGACTGCCTTGTCAAGTGCGTTTTTGCGCTAAGATTAGTAAGAGTAGTTTCAGCTTTCTCTCCCAAGCAGCGAAGCACTTTGATTTCCATTGGGCTTAATCCAAGCGGATTAATACCCATCTTAACTCGAAAATCCTCCCAGTCGTCCATATCAAATATGGCTTTACTACTCGCAGAGAGGTAGAGCGCAATGTGATTTGCCATTTGCGTAGCCTTTCGAGCGTTGCCTCGCAAAACTCTACTGATCTCTTGCATAACTGGCTCAGTAATCTCAGCAGAAATATTGTTTTGAACAATAGTAGCTAGATTAGTCAAAGAATAGTCTTCAAGGTCAACCCTCTCCAGCCGATCTACAAGAGCATGGAAAATCTTGTGAGCTTCTGTTGTGGCGAACAAGAATGTTACTTCTTTGAAGTTGAACTCCATATTGAAATCACCATAAGAAAAAGTATTTCTATTTTCTCTATTGGGATTCAAGATTGTCAACAAAGCCATAGTAATATCCCTAGGGATCTCGCTCGCTTCATCAAACAAGATAGTAACTTCCTTGCCAACTACATGAGGGACTAGGATGTCATTAACGAATTGCTTCAAGCGAGTCAAGGAAGAGCAGTTAATAGTAATCAACTTCCTCTTCTTGCCGTCCTTATTAACCAGATAACTTGCGTATGTCTGGGCAATAAGCGTTTTGCCGCTGCCCCTAGGAGCAGAGAATAAGATATGGGGAGATAGAAGAGACTTAGATTGCCCTTCCAAGAAGAAGCAGAGACGCTTCTTAACTTTCTCCTGCCCGATAATTTTATCGAACTTATTCGTTTCCATTGTTGAAATCGGTTACTGCGAAGGAAACAGAGCTTTCTGACTCCTTGGTCTCCGAATTTTCAACTGGAGTAGGGGCGGCAGAAGTGTCCTTAGAGACTTCCGCCAGAGATACGTTATGAGCGGAGAGCAGGAACTCAATGCTCTTAACGAACCCCTTGGGAACTGGAATAACATCGCTCTCCTTAAACATCTTGTTAAGGTCTTCCAGTTTGATAACTACATGGTGCTTAGTACCAGTCTTCTTTGCCATACGATTATTGTTCTTTCTGTTGTGACCAAGAGTTAATCCCTTGATCTCCACCCATAATGGGCGAAATTCTGCGAAAGTCAACCTTCATCTGCGATTTTTTTGAAAAATTTTTGAAATACAGCATTGACTCAACTCTAAAAATCTGCTAGTCTTCGATCTGGTCAATAAATAAACAAATAACCCAAACTATGAAAAAATGCAAAAATATTCCAGTATAGAAAGGATACGTTTCTTGGCTCATTTAAACAAGATTAAGTTTTTCAATTTCGCCGCGAATTTTTTTAATTGCAGAGAATTCTATTTGCCTGATACGCTCTCTAGTTAAATTTAAATCTCTGCCAATAGAAGCAAGGTCTTTTGGTTGTAAAGCACTTTAAGCGAGGAGGAGGAGCTCTAGATTAATACTCTAGATGCTTGGACGTTACTCGCAGAATAAGCACCGGCTAACTCTGTGCCAGCAGCCGCGGTAATACAGAGGGTGCAAGCGTTAATCGGATTTACTGGGCGTAAAGCGTGCGTAGGTGGTCTTTTAAGTCGGATGTGAAATCCCTGAGCTTAACTTAGGAATTGCATTCGATACTGGGAGACTAGAGTATGGGAGAGGATGGTAGAATTCCAGGTGTAGCGGTGAAATGCGTAGAGATCTGGAGGAAT
>OGVJ01000063.1_pt1 | contig 11021 bp, 12 predicted proteins | sample 1575741 | NCBI WGS metagenome assembly OGVJ01 (sample SAMN07581528, study PRJEB24739) | freshwater metagenome | place: Singapore | collected 2015-01 | reverse complement strand
TCGAATTAAACCACATGCTCCACCGCTTGTGCGGGCCCCCGTCAATTCATTTGAGTTTTAGTCTTGCGACCGTACTCCCCAGGCGGTCTACTTATCGCGTTAGCTGCGCCACTAAAGTCTCAAAGACCCCAACGGCTAGTAGACATCGTTTACGGCATGGACTATCATGGTATCGGCGATAAATGTTGCGGCTGTCTTCTTTGGGGTAAAGGTAACTCCTGCTGTGGCAAGTCCTTCTACGGTGTTACGACCAAAGTCATCGGTCTGATAGACGATACCCACAGTGTTCTTGGCAAAATTTTCTTTGATGTACTTACCAAGAATCTTGGCTTCAACGACGTAAGTTCCTAAGCCACCAAAAGTTGTTGGATACTTCTTTGGGTCTGTGTAGAAGCCGCTATATCCACTATTGACGAAGAGATCAGGAATACCGCGACGATTAATATCTTTAATGACCGAGATATGAGTTTGAGTACCAATTGATCCCACCATCGCAAAGACTTTGTCCTTATTAATCAAAGCCGATGCAGTCGAAACTGTAAGACCAGCCTTGTAAGTATCGTCTTTGACCACAAGTGTGATCTTGCGTCCGTAGACACCACCTTTGGAATTTACATAATCGAAGTAGGCGCGCATTGCATCATCTACCTTGTTGTAGCCAGGGCTGGCTGGTCCCGTTTGAGGGAGTTGCATTCCTAAAACAATTTCATTGTCAGTCACACCGGGTGTGCTCGCACCTTGCGCTGGTACAGCTGTAAACGCCATAGCGCCAGCAAGCACAGCAGCAACGGAGGCGACTAGCCCTCGTGATGGTTTAGACAGAGATGCACGATTTCTCACTACATTCACTCTTTCTCTTTTGTCATTACTTGCAGCCAAGTCAATTGACCTAGCTGCCACTAGCCCTGACTGGGCCAGAACGGACTCACTTTAACTGAAGGTGAAGTCAATGTGAATAAAAGATAGGAAAACGCGCTGAAATCACAGGTGGGCAGAAGGGGAAATCGGACTTTATAACAATTATTTATCGCTATTTGTGCTTGCGGTGGTGGTGTGTGCCAGCCACCCCTGCAGGGTTAATCACCACAGTCAGAATCAGGAGAAGGCTTGAAATGAGGGCCGGCATGAAGTTGGAAACCTGCTCGCTCAGTTCAAAGTTATCCAGTACAAGATCGATCCAATCTGGCAAGAAGACAACAATCACTGTTCCGATAAAAGCTCCAAAGATGCTTCGAATTCCTCCAAGAACAGCTGCCGTCAACAGGGTGAGAGAGAGCGCAACCGGATAGACACTGGGACCAACCAATCCTCTAAGCCCATAGAGCGCACCCGATAATCCGGCAAATATTGAAGCAATAATAAAAACATAAATTTTTTGACGAGAGTAATTGACGCCTGTTAGAGCCGCCGCTGTCTCATGATCACGAATGGATCGCCACATACGACCGGAACGAGAGAGAAGTAGATTCGATGCAAAGAATAAGGCGACTGCAGCAAAGGGAAGCGCTACATAAAGTTGCCACTCTTCATATGTTGGTTCTCCAAAAAGGCTAGTGAACCAAGCAGGTGGGTAACCGACATCTACCGGTAGCCCCTCGTCACCTTTGAAGACAGACATAAATCGATTAGCAATCGTTGGAATGGCAAGAGCAATGACAAGTGTTGTCCCGGCAAGATATGGACCAGATAGACGAGCTGCAGCAATTCCCAGAAGTGCGCCGGCAATACCAGCACCAACTATGGAGGCAGGCACTGCAATCCATAATGAAATGGAGTAATTGGTCATGAGTAGCGCGGTGCAATAGCCACCGACCGCCATCAGCGCACCTTGGCCAAGTGATATCTGACCAGAAATGCCCGTCAGAATTGTGACCGAGAGAACCCCAATGAAGTAGATCAGCACAACAGCGAGTTGTGCTTGGTTATACGGTTCAAAAGTTGAGCCAATAGCAAGGATGGCGATGATAAAGAAAATGGTGCGGCGCAAGCTGCGACGAATAATGGATGGATTCTTACCAGCGCTAGACACGGCGTGCATCCTTTCCGCCCAGTATTCCACGTGGCTTCACAACCAAAACAATGAGGAGCACGCCAAGAATAGAAAGGAATACATCCTCCGGAGAGAGATAGAAGGTTACAAACGAAATGACCAAACCAAGAATAAATCCACCCAGCACAGCTCCTGCAGGGCTATCTAGCCCTCCGACTACTGCAGCGGTAAATCCAATAATGAGTACTAGATCTAGAGTATTTGGAGACAGATTTGATGTCGGGGTAATCAAGAGACCTGCCAGGGAAGATGCTGCACCTGATATTGCCCAACTCAAGGTGCGAGTGAAGTTAGTACGGATTCCACTCAAGCGCGCCACTTCCTGATTAAGTGCAGTCGCGCGCATCGCTAGACCTACTCCAGTCTTCTTAAAGAAGATAGTTGTAATAATCAAAGTGGTGATAACGATTGAAATGACAAACACATCGAAGGAGGTAAAGGGCATCACGCTACCTGCAACTGTGAAACCTTCCTGCGCTGCAGGAGCGGGGAAACCTCGTTCCTCTGCAGCCCAGATAATTCCAGCGAGCGCTTGAAGTGCGCCCAAAATTCCGAGGGATGCAATTACTGGCACTGCCGCTCGCATAGATTCACTACTAAGAAGTTCTGTCTTTTTCTTATTTGATAACGGTCTCATAATAAAAATATCAAGGAGCGCGCCAAGGATTGCTCCGGCAAAGAGAGCGACAAAGAATCCCACCCAATAGGAATTTCCATTTTGAATCAAGGTAGAAGCAATATAGGTACTAAACATCGCTTGTCCCATTTGGGCAAAATTAACGACGCCAGCACCACGCCAAACGATTACTAGTCCCAGCGCCACAAGTGCATAAATGGCACCTCGTGAAGTTCCTGAAAATAGCGCTGCTAAAAATGTATCCATCAGTACCCCAAATATGCAGCGCGAAGCGCGGCATCTGCCTTGAGCTCTGCTGCTGGTCTATCGGCTACAACTTTTCCTAGCGCTAGTAAGACGCCATGATCAGCAACGCCCAGTGCGGTATTTGCATTTTGTTCCACCAATAACACTGTGAGGCCGGTGGAGCGACATAAGGTGTTAACGCAATCAATAATTTGTTCAACTACAAGTGGCGCCAAGCCCAGTGATGGTTCATCAAGCAGGAGTAACTTTGGGCGTGAAACTAGAGCACGGCTAATTGCCAACATCTGCCGTTCTCCACCTGAGAGTGTCCCGGCTAATTGTTTACGGCGTTCTTGTAATCGAGGAAATAGTTGGTACATCTCATATAGAGATGCTGCCACATCACTCTTATGCACCCTACGCCGAAAGAGCGAACCCATATTGATATTTTCTTCCACGCTCAATTCTGAAATTACTGCGTGACCTTCGGGAACATGTGCAATTCCAGCACGCACAATATCCTCGGGTTTCCATCCAACAATAGAACGACCTTCCCAAGTGATTGAACCTGCAGTTGGTCGCTCAAGTCCAGAGATGGTGCGCAAAAGGGTGCTCTTACCCGCGCCATTTGCTCCAATGACAGTTGTGATTTTTGAATCTTGTGCTGCGAGCGAAACGCCATCGAGTGCAACTACAGAGCCAAATGAAGTAGTGAGATTCTCAATCGTCAGCATCAAGAACCACCTAGTTGGCTATTGCCGGTTTGGCTAGATGTCCCAAGATATGCTGCCAAAACTGCCGGATCACGTTTGACCGTGTCAAAAGATCCACTCGCAATTACCTTGCCGAAGTTAAGAACATAAACCTGATCAGAAATCTCGCCAATGAAGTCAACGTGATGCTCAACAATAATGATTGAGCAGCGCGCTTTCAGTTGCAGCAAGAGCGAAGCAAATTTATCAATGTCATCCTGTCCAAGTCCTGCAGCAGGTTCATCAAGCAGCAAGATAGATGGCTGCAAAATCAATGCGCGTGCAATAGAGACTCGTTTGGTTTCTGGATAGGTGAGTTCGGATGGGCTCTTATCTGCCAGCGCTAAGGCTCCTGCCCAAGCGAGCGCATCTTCTGCGCGGCGCCGGAGCTTTTTTTCAGCTTGGCCAGATAACCCAAAAAGATCCTTTACGAAGTTACTTCCACTTTCAATGTTTGCACCCATCATGACATTTTCAACAACGGAAAGTCCGCTAAAGAGCCCTACTCCTTGAAGCGTTCTTGCGATGCCATATCCAGCCAAGTCATAACTTCTGGGCCAGGAAACTTTTTCGCCATGAATAGAAATTTCACCTGATGTAACGGGAACTAAACCGGAGATAGAATTAAAGATAGTTGTCTTGCCCGCACCATTGGGTCCAATTAATCCAACAATGGAATTGGCTGGGACATCGATGTACACATCATCCAGAGCTGTGAGTCCACCAAACTTGACCGTGAGATGAGAGATGGACAAGGTAGAGCTTGCAGTCACCGCGCATCCCTTCGATTCTGAACCATCACTTTAATAGACATGAGCTGAGTAGATTCTAGGCACACGTGGCCCAATTCGCGTCTCTATCTCGTAATTAATTGTTGAAGCAGCAGCTCCCCAATCATCAGCTGTGTACTCGCCATGTGAGCCATTGCCGAAAATGGTCACCCAATCTCCTGATTGCGCCTTTGCATCTGGTCCTAAATCAACCACGAATTGATCCATTGATACGCGACCAATAATCGGTGCGCGCGCGCCGTTAAACCAGACTCCGGCTGCTCGAGCAATTCGAGGGATTCCATCGGCGTACCCCATTGTGACAACTCCAAGGCGGGTATCTCGCGTTGTTTTCTCTGTTGCTCCATAACCTACTGGAGTTCCCGCAGGGACATCTTTGACAAGATATGGAGCGGCTCGCAATTGCATCGCCGGACGCAAGTTCAAAGAAGAAGAACTACCTAAAGTCTGGATATCAGGAGAGAGTCCATACATAGCAATTCCAGCACGCACCATGTCAAATGCAGCAGCATGATTTCGTAAAGTCGCCGCAGAATTTGAAAGATGTTTGATGATGTTGGTAAATCCAAAGGACTCAAGCGTTGTCGCCATCTCAGTAAACCGCTGTAACTGCATCACATTCTGTGCTTCATCTGGTTCATCAGCTCGCGCAAAGTGCGAAAAAATCCCAACTACCTCAATATCACGCACATGTTCGGCATCAATCTGATTCCATTCAGATAAGAAACCACCACGTGTCATACCCGTGTCAACTTCAAGATGCACGCGAGCTTTTTTACCAGCAGCTCGTGATGCGGCAGAAATTTCAGAGAGCGCTTTAAGAGATGCAGCAGCTATATCTATATTTAACTCAATAGCGCTAGAAAAATCTGAACCTGGTTGAACCAACCATGCCAATATTGGTGCGCTAATTCCAGCTTCGCGCAGCGCTACGGCTTCTTCTAATAGTGCAACACCGAGGTAATGAGCGCCAGCAGAGAGAGCCGCTTGCGCAACTGGAATGAGACCATGGCCATAAGCGTCGGCTTTCACCACTGCTAGCAGATTGGTATCAGCGCTCTTTTTAAGAAGAGCCACATTATGTTTGATTGCGCTCAGATCGATAATTGCTTCAGCTCTCATCTTTCAATCACCACCATCGCGGAAGCAATTCCTGCATCATGTGAGAGTGAAAGATGTACTGATGCGCCATCTATTAGGTCTGCAATCTGGCCACGAAAGAGAAAATCGGGCTTCCCATTTTCGTGATTAATCACGTCTGCATCGTGCCATGGCAACCCAGATGTTGGGCTGAGAGCTTTATAGAGCGCCTCTTTTGCAGCAAGGCGCGCGGCTAAAGATTGCACGTTGTGGGTAAGTTCTAATTCTGTGAAGAGTTTTTCACGTAGGGATGGCGTGCGCTCAAGAGATTCTTGGAATCTGGCAATATCCACAGCATCGATGCCTATTCCATCAATCATGGCGGGCAGTCTATAAGCGGTTAGTGGAGTTGGCTATCAGATGGGAAGAAGCGATCAATGGCGATAATGAGCACTAGCAGCGCTCCTCCGAGCAGCAAGCCACCAAAGAGATCAGAGAACCAATGCGTGTTTCTGACCAGAGATACCACGCAGACAGTTAGCGCTAGTAAACCAACACCAGCACTCGCTAATCGACCACGATATCGATCAACATGTGCGTAGCGATAAATGAGATAGGCAATGATTCCCCAAATCAAAATGGCATTGGATGCATGGCCACTCGGGTAGGACATACCCCCAGCATGTAATAAATCAAAACCCTCGCGGGGTTTTGTTCTGCCCAACGTATATTTAAAGGCTCCTACAACAACATTTAGTGAGATAAAGGCAAGTAAACCTAAGTTAAATGGTCGATACGTTTTGAACCTTCGCGCAATATAGATTGCGACAATTAACAGTGCGATTCCAGAGACGCTGCGCAGCCCTAAATCATCAAGTCTTCGAATAACAAAATGTGAAAGCCCGGTAAATCTAGGTCGATCTAAATCATTGAAATAGCGATCAATCTCAATTAAAGGTCCATTAGTAAGAACTTGCAGAGTAACGAAGAGATAACCTGCAAAGAGACCGGCAGACCACTTGAGCGCCCTTCGCATCTGGCGATGCCGTAAATCAAGAACAGTCTGCATGCTGAAAAATTACTCGACAGTTACTGACTTCGCCAAATTGCGAGGCTGATCAACATCAGTACCGCGTGCCACCGCGATTTCATAGGCAAATACTTGTAGCGGAATAGTCGCAAGTACAGGTTGGAAGAGCGCAGATGCCACTGGAATGCGAATGATGTGTTCAGCGCCAATCACATGCGCCCCTTCAGCTGCAATCACAATAACTCGAGCGCCACGTGCTTTAACCTCTTGAATATTGCTCAACATCTTTTCATCGAGCTGGTGCTCATCGGCGGTTGGCAAGATAGCAATAACAGCGGTGCCATCTTCAATGAGTGCGATAGGGCCATGTTTGAGTTCGCCGCCAGCAAAGCCTTCGGCGTGTATATAGGCCAGCTCCTTTAATTTGAGCGCACCCTCGAGCGCGATAGGGAATTCAATTCCTCGACCTAAGAAGAGCACTGTGTTGTTGGAAGCAAAGGTGCGCGTTAATGAGCGGAGTGGCTCGATTGTTTCAAGTATCTGCTCAACCTTCGCAGGAAGCTCGAGCATCTCCAGGTATAGACCACGAATCTCTTTCTCATTGAGTTGGCCTCGTACTTGTGCCAACTTCAAACCGATGAGATAGACAGCAACGATTTGTGTCACAAAAGCTTTGGTCGATGCAACGGCGATTTCAGGTCCGGCATGCGTGTACAGCACCGCATCAGATTCACGCGGGATGGTTGATGAGTTGGTATTGCATACTGCCAATACACGTGCGCCAGCTGATTTAGCGTGGCGCACCGCCATCAAGAGATCCATGGTTTCGCCAGATTGTGAGATTGCGATTACAAGAGAATCTTTATCAACAATCGGATCTCGATAACGATATTCAGATGCAATCTCTACATCAACTGGAATCTTTGCCCATTTTTCGATGGCATATTTTGCAACCATTCCAGCGTGATAGGCAGTGCCGCAGGCAATCACAGATATCCGCCGAATCTTCTTTATCTCATCATCGCTCATACGTAATTCATCAAGTTGGACTTGATTGTTATCACTCAAGCGCCCAATCAGAGTGTCGGCAATTGCTTTAGGCTGATCGAAAATTTCCTTAAGCATGAAATGAGCAAAGCCACCTTTTTGAGCTGCCTCTTTATCCCAAGTAATTGTGTATTCACGAAGCGGCAGTTTCTTTCCAGTCAGATCTGTGATTTCAATTGACTCAGGGGTGATTGTGACAACTTCATCTTGGCCAAGTTCAACTGCCCGCTTGGTGTAATCAATAAAGGCTGCCACATCAGAAGCTAAGAAATTCTCACCATCACCGATTCCGGCAACGAGTGGTGAATTGCGTCGTACACCAACAATTGTGGTGGGGTCATCGGCGTGGATTGCCAAGAGAGTAAATGAGCCGCGTAGTTGCGAGACAGCCGCACGCATGGCCGCAGTCAGATCGCCGCCATGCTCTTTACGTAAATCTGAAAGTAAATGCGCAACTGATTCAGTATCAGTCTCTGAGGTGAAGATATGCCCACGCTCTTCTAGCGTGGTTTTTAATTCAGAGTAATTCTCAATAATCCCGTTATGGATTACCGCTAACTTTCCCTCGTTATCTACATGAGGATGGGCGTTGCGATCCGTGGGCCCGCCATGAGTTGCCCAGCGGGTATGGCCAATTCCAGAATGAACCGTAGGTAGGTTGGCAGGTAGCGCTGCCTCTAAATTAGCGAGCTTTCCCGCACGCTTTTCAATAAAGAGAGAGTTGTTGGTACCAAGTGCGATTCCTGCTGAGTCGTAACCGCGGTACTCAAGGCGACGTAGGCCTTCAACGATGGGAGTGAATGCAGATTGTGGTCCTGTGTAACCCACGATTCCGCACACGAATTAGTTCCCCAGTTCTGCCTTCACTACTGCAGCAAGTGAAGCTGCAATCTCTTGTGCAAGGTTATCACTCGAAGCCTCGACCATCACGCGAATCAGCGGTTCGGTACCTGATGCTCGTAGTAATACTCGTCCGGAATCTGCCAAAGTCGATTCTGCCTCTGCAACCGCCGTCGCTATCACCGAAGAGTCCTTCAACTTATCTTTAGCAACATTCGGAACATTGATTAGAACCTGCGGAAATCTTTTCATCGCAGCAGCCAAATCAGCCAATGAATTTTGTGATCGCACTACCTCTTGCGCAAGTGCTAGAGCGGTCAAAATTCCATCACCAGTATTTGCGAACTCGCGCATTATCAAGTGGCCAGACTGTTCTCCGCCCAATGAAAAGTCGCCTTCAATCATTTTCTCTAGAACATAGCGATCACCCACAGCTGTGGTGACGACGTTTATCTCTGCATCTCTCATGGCGTGAATAAATCCAAGGTTGCTCATCACTGTTCCGACAATTGTGTTCGATCTAAGAGCGCCTCTAGCCTTAAAGCCTCGAGCCAGAATGGTCATGATGGCATCGCCATCAACAATATTGCCTGCAGCATCTATAGCTAGACAGCGATCAGCATCGCCATCATGAGCAATTCCAAAATCTGCTTTCTCTGCAACTACGCGAGATTGCAGATCAGCAAGATGAGTAGATCCACAATTTTCATTGATATTCCAGCCATCTGGGGAGTTGTGAATTGCAACTACCGTTGCTCCGGCTTTCTGATAGGTAAGTGGGGCCACGTGAGAAGAAGCGCCATTTGCGCAATCAACAACAATTTTTAACCCAGTTAGTGGCGTTGATACAGATGCTAAGAGATGGTTGAGATAGCGATCTTCGGCTGTGTCATCCATGTAGATTCGCCCAACGCCCCGACCAGTTGGACGTACCCATGGTTCGCCCATCCGCTTTTCAATCGCGGCTTCGATGGCATCATCTAATTTTCCACCACCACGGGAAAATAACTTAATCCCGTTATCAGGCATGGGGTTATGAGATGCCGAAATCATCACACCTAAATCTGCGCCAGATTCGCCCACCAAGTAAGCAATTGCAGGAGTTGGCAACACACCTACTCGGAATACATCAATACCTGCACTGGCTAAACCAGCTGCAACTGCCGCCTCGAGAAATTCGCCAGATGCACGAGAATCTTGACCGATGATGGCTTTGGGGCGCTTGCCCTTATTTGAAGAACTCTCAACGAGAATATGAGCTGCTGCTACTGCAACATCGACTGCAATTTCAGCGGTAAGAGTTTCGCCATTGGCTAAACCACGAATCCCGTCTGTTCCAAAGAGAGCCATCCAAAACTCCTTTGAGACAAACGGGATATCGGGATAAAAATTAACGCTTTGAGTACTGTGAACGCTTACGTGCCTTCTTAAGGCCGTACTTCTTGCGTTCGATTACACGTGCATCACGTGAAAGGAATCCAGCCTTCTTAAGCGCTGGACGGTTTGCTTCGGTATCAATTTCATTGAGTGAGCGCGCAACACCGAGACGTAGCGCTCCTGCTTGACCAGAAACTCCTCCACCATTGATGCGAGCGAAGACATCGTATGTGCCTTCTGCGCCAACAGTGCGGAATGGTTCAGAGACAAGTTGTTGGTGAACTTTATTTGGGAAGTAAGCCTCAAGAGTCTTACCGTTAACAACCCAGCGACCTGTTCCAGGAACAAGGCGAACTCGCGCTACTGCCTCTTTACGACGACCTGTACCTGCACCTGGGGCGGTGATCGCCTTGCGGTTTGTTGCAGCAGCTGGTGTTGACGAAGAGTATGAAGTAGGAATCTCGTCTTCGAGTTCTAGCTCGTTGAAAGTTGTATCTGACATATTCTGCTTATCCCTTACTTCGCTACTTGAGAAACTTGAGTAAATACATATGGAGTTGGTGCCTGTGCTGCATGTGGATGCTCTGGACCGGCATACACCTTGAGCTTTGTCGCCATCTGCTGTCCAAGGCGGTTCTTTGGAAGCATTCCCTTAATCGCCTTTTCAACTGCACGAGTTGGATGCTTCTCAATGAGTTCGCCGTAGACAGTTGATGTTAAACCGCCTGGGAAACCTGAGTGGTGGTGAGCAAACTTGGTAGTTGCCTTGTTACCTGAGAGAGAAATCTTTTCAGCGTTGATAACGATGACGAAGTCACCCATATCCATGTGAGGAGCAAATGTTGCCTTGTGCTTACCGCGAAGAAGTGTCGCAGCATGTGTTGCAAGACGACCGAGCACAACATCCTGTGCATCAATGACGTGCCACTTACGGACTACGTCGGTGGTCTTTGGGCTATATGTACGCATGCTTTACTACCTTCTTCTTCTCGTGTGTGAGCGGCAAAATTGAGGCTGCCGCTTTTGGCGCAGGGGCTGAACTTTACCTTTCATGCGGGGGGTGGGTCAAAATGGCCTCAAACCCCGCGTAATTTCGCGGTATATATCGTGACTGGGAAACAGATCGGAAGAGCACACGTCTGAACTCCAGTCACCTGAAGCTATCTCGTATGCCGTCTTCTGCTTGAAAAAA
>OGVJ01000061.1_pt1 | contig 11109 bp, 13 predicted proteins | sample 1575741 | NCBI WGS metagenome assembly OGVJ01 (sample SAMN07581528, study PRJEB24739) | freshwater metagenome | place: Singapore | collected 2015-01 | reverse complement strand
CAATGTTCACCAATAGCTTTTGCAACGATTAGCTCGGGTAATTTAGCAATGGAATTTAGCCGTTCGATTCTGGCAGCAGCTCGCGCTAAATATGCGTATTTCTCCCGAACCTCAATCGCTTCCTCGAAATTCTCATTTAGCGAAAGTTCCGCCATTTTCAAACTAGAGGATTCATGTATCTGGCGAAAATCAATCTCTAGCAAATTACGGTAACGAGCTGTGATTTCTGTATAAGAAGCCAGAGATTGATTACCAATACACGGTGCGCCACATTTGTTAATTTCAAAGAGGATGCATGGGGAGGCGGTTTTAATCGATTTATCGGTGATTTTTGGTTTGCATTGACGAAGTGGCAAATGTTCGTGAACAGCAGCCATAGCCATTTCAATTGCCGCGCCACCTGAAATTGGCCCGATAGTTCCTGATGGATCAATCGGTGCACCTTTGCTGATTGTTAATCGTGGAAAATTCTCATCTGTTAGTTTCAGCCAAGCGACTCGTTCTGGAAATCTAGAGCGGCGGTTATATCTGGGTTGGGCACCTTGTATTAATCGCAATTCGCGCACCTGAGCTTCCAACGCAGTTGGCGTGATGATGCAATCAATGCTTTCAGTAATGCTGATCATCTCTCTGATTCGTTTACGAACTTCTCCGGCAGTGAAATAGGTGCGTACTCGAGAGCGCAAGTTTTTTGAGGTGCCCACATATAGGGGTTCCCCTTTAGCATCGCGAAAAATGTAAACGCCAGGAGCTGCTGGAAGATTGGCGGCCAAATGTTTTTTAGCCGCTTGAGCTTTAGTAACTCGATTTGAGAAATCTTTGAGTTCTTCTAAAGTGAAGATATTAAAAGAACCCAAACGTTCAATAAGGCCGTGCAGAACCGAAACGGTGGCACGAACATCATCTAGCGCGCGGTGATTAGGAGTGGTTTCGGCTTTAAAGAACTCCGCCAAAGTAGCTAATTTAAAATTACGAACCTCTTCTCGATTTAAGGTATGACGTGCAATTTTTACAGTATCGAGCACTTGAAATTTCGGCCATATGAATTCCAGTTTATTTGCAGCTGCTTTTAAAAAACTCAGATCAAATTGTGCGTTATGCGCAACTATTACTGTATCAGCGGGGCTACCTAAGAATTCCAGCAATTGCGGAAATACCTGTTGAATGGTCGGAGCTGGCAGCAACATGGCTTCGGTAATACCGGTAAGGACTGTTATGAAAGGAGGTAACGGCACTCCTGGATTTACCAGTGTTTGAAATTCGCCAAGAATCTGACCACCTTGAACTTTGATGGCGCCAATTTCAGTAATTGCATTTAAACCCGGTGAGCCACCGGTAGTTTCTAAATCAATAACTACAAATGTGGTTGCAGATAAATGGCGACCCAGATCATCAAATGATGCTTGCCATGCTATCTCTTCCACAAGTTGAAGAGTAAATTAGAGATATGACAAATGCACCTGCTGGATGGTTATCAGATTTTGCCGCTGATGGAAGTGGCACAAATGCAAAGACTGGAATTGTTTTAGTTCATGGTTTCACTGGATCGCCTGCTGGTATGCGACCTTGGGCTCACTTTCTTAATGAACGTGGTTACACCGTACGTGTTCCGCGTCTTCCTGGTCATGGAACCAAGTGGCAGGATTTGAATGAAGTTAAGTGGCAAGAGTGGCCAGATCGCGCAAGTAAAGATGTAGAAGAGCTAATAACAAAATGCGATCGAGTTTTCATCTTTGCTTTATCAATGGGCGGAGCAACCTCCATACAGGTAGCGCATCGCTTTGGTGAAAAGATTTCTGGACTCATTTTTGTTAATCCCATGATCACGATAAAAGGTCCAGCACAATATTTCTTGCCGATTCTTTCAAAATTTGTGCCAAAAATGAAAGCAGTTGGTGGAGATATAAAACGGCCAGGCGCCAGTGAATGGTCCTATAACGCATTACCTTTAAAGGGAGTGGTGGAATTACGTAAACTGCTGCGCGATTCCAGAGCTAAACTGCCAGAGATCAAAATTCCTTTCATGATTTTCCACTCAGTGGATGATCATGTTTTACCAGTTTACAACACGGAAATTTATATGGATGAAATTGGTTCTCCGGTAAAACAAAGAATTGAATTAACTAATAGTTATCACGTAGCAACAGTCGATTATGATGCGGACATAATCTTCGAAAATTCGCTACAGATGCTCCGTTAATTCCAACGTTTTTCGATCTCAGGGTCCCGACGCACCAAAATCTTCCAAATTTCATCTGGCTCTATCCCAGTTGCTAAAGCAGCCTCAATTGTCATCGAACCCAATTCGGTGATTGCGACATCTTTAGCCATTGTTTCGGCGTTTGGATATACCTGGTTTAACCGATTCCAAAATTCACTAATGCGCATTAGTGAAAGCCAATCCGATCGCCAATATTGCAATACCAATTGCACTAATTGCGGTGAGTATTCGCCGCACTTTTGGTTTTTGTACCCATTTGGCTGATTTATCAACGATTTTAATCATCAATGAGTACCATGACATGGAAATCACTGCCCAAACGCAGGTAAGTAGGAAAATTCCCCAACCCAAATTGAAATCCTGAGGGACAAATTGTGGCACTAAACCGACGCTAAATACCGCAGCTTTGACATTGGTTAAATTGGTTGTAATTCCGATGTTAAATGCGGCGCCAAATTTCTTGGCGCTACTTCCTGATTCATATTCAAACTTGCCCGCTTCATTCTTTAAATGCATCAATGTTTGAATTGATAAGAAAGTTAAGTAAGCAACTCCAGCCCACTTAAGAATATTAAAAGCAGTGGGTGAAGCTTGAAAGATTGCAGATAGACCCACGCCACTTAAGATGCCCCAGATAATCAAACCAGTGGTATTTCCAAATACTGAATAAAAAGCTGCTTCTTTGCCACTTACGATTGATTGCCGCAATACCATCGCCATTCCTTGGCCAGGCACAGCGACTATTACTAATACTGTGATCGCGAAGGCAGGCAGGACGGATAGAAAATCAATCATGACTTCTCAAAAGCGACGCGAATACCAAATCCAATCAACGCAATACCTGAGGCACGTTCAATAAACTTTTGAACTTTCGGATTCCTGAGCGTTTCTTTCGCAAAACTGGCTCCAAAGATCATCATCGTGAACCAAATTAGAGTTAACAGGTTATGGATAGTAGCTAAAAGTAAGCCGCCAAACACTGCTGGCATTTCATGTGGTAGAAATTGCGGAAGAATTGCAATATAGAAGACCCCTGTTTTTGGATTTGTTAAATTGATAATGAGCGCACGATTGAATGTTTTCCAAAAAGTTGTCTTACTTTCTAGCTTAGCTGCAATGGTCTCTGAAGTAATGTGGCGTGATTCCCAGAGCATTTTCATACCTAGGTAAATCAAGTAAATAGCACCAGACCATTTAACAATTGTGTATGCAATATGAGAAGCGACCAGAAGCGCACTGATTCCAAGCGCTGCAGCTAAACCCCAAATCCATACACCAGTGAGAATTCCAGCCACGGTTGCATAAGCAGTTCTGGTACCACCGACCGTTACTGATCTAAGCACTTGAGCGGTATCTAGACCGGGCAACATTGTTAGCAAGCCAGCCAAAACCGCGAAGCTTAAAAGGTTTGAAAGCATGAAGGGAGTCTAGTATTCCTGCCATGAATGTTGCGAAGATTTTTGAGTGGCTTGGTGTTATTACCGCCATCGCATATTCACTTTTAGTTGCATCAAACACTGGCCTGGAATTTATCGGTTTCACGCTCCTTTTACTTAGTTCGTTTTTGATCGGTATCTGGGCATATTTAGGCAAACATAGAGGAATACTTTTCTTACAGTTTTTCTATGCAACAGCTGGAATTATCGGCATGATCCGTTGGTATCAATGAGTTTATTACTTGCACTTGATTTCATCTCTACTTTTGCATTCGCAATGGTGGGAGCACGCGTCGCTGCTTCGAAGAATATGGATTACGGAGGAATACTCTTCGTTGCATCTGTAACTGCACTTAGTGGCGGTACTTTTCGAAATTTAGTTTTACTCCAGCGCCCGGCTTGGTTGGAAAATGGATATTTATTCATGGCAATTGCGAGTGCGGTTGTGATCACTATTCTGGCTAAAGCGAAAGGTCCAATTGGAAAATTTATTTTGGTACTGGATTCAATATCACTCGGAGTAGCAGTTGTAGCTGGCGTGCAAATCTCATTAGATAGCAAAATTGGTGTGATTGGTTCGATTGTGATTGGCCTCTTATCTGGAGTTTTAGGCGGATTAGTGCGAGATGTGCTCTGCCAAATACCACCTATTTTGCTGCATCGAGAGACCGTCGGAGTTTCGGCGCTATTGGGTGCAACGCTATTTACAATTCTTTACTTATACGAATTTAATCCAACATTAATAGCGGTATTAAGTGGTTTGGTAATAGTTGCTACTAGATTGGTTTCAGTAAAGTATCGAATTAATTTGCCGAAGGTGCAGTGAAAGTGGCCAAAGTTATTTCGATTAATGTAGCCGCAGTCATTCACGAAGGCGCTTGGACCGGCAGTGAAGGTCGCACCGGCATTGATAAACGCTCTGTTGAAGGTTTAGTTAAATTTGCAAATGATGCGGTTGCAGGGGATACCGTGGTAGACAGAAAGCATCATGGTGGTTATGACAAAGCGGTTTATGCCTATGCCCGTGAAGATGCCGATTGGTGGGAAAGTCAGATTGGTCGTCCACTCATAAATGGCGCATTCGGAGAAAACTTAACTACCGAAGGAATCGATGTAAATCAATCTTTGATCGGGGAACGTTGGAAAATTGGAAATGTAATTCTTGAGGTTTCCGAACCTCGTATACCTTGCCGAGTTTTCGCCGGTTTCTGGGATCGCCCTACTTTGATTAAAGATTTCACTGCAGCTCAACGTTCTGGTACATATTTGCGCATCATCCAAGAGGGCGAAATCGAGAGAAATGACGAAATAGTTGTAATTTCAAAACCAGAACACGGAGTGACTATTCGCGACATTTTCGCCGCCAAATCAGGCGAGCGTGGGAAGATTGCACAGTTAAAGCAAGTAAGTCAGCTTTCAAATAACTATAAAGAGTGGTTAGAAAAGTTATAGGAGATAAAGTGCTTAAAAAAATATTTTCTGAAGCAATTGGAACATTTACGTTGATCTTTCTAGGCGCTGGGGCGATTGTTTCGGGTAAAGCTGATCTACAAGGTGTGGCACTTGCTCATGGTTTGGCGATATTTGTAATGGTATCTGCGCTAGCTGGAATTTCAGGGGCGCATTTCAATCCAGCGGTATCAGCAGCAATGTTTGCAACTAAGCAAATCTGCGGCCAAGATTTTCTATATTTTGTCTTGGCCCAATTAACTGGCGCATCACTTGCTTCGCTTGCTTTGAACTTTATTTATGGAAATTCAAATGGTTATGGACTTCCTGCAATTGCTTCAGGCACATCGGTTAGCGCTGGCGTGCTTGCAGAGATGCTAGGAACTGCGCTTTTGTTACTGGTGATCTTCGGTGTGGCAGTTGATAAACGTAGCGTTGCAGCATCGCATCCAGGTTTACCAATTGGTTTAACAATTACCGCAATCATTTTCTCGGTAGGACCAATTACCGGTGCAGCGCTAAATCCTGCACGTTGGTTTGGCCCAGCTCTATTTTCTGGTGATTGGAGCAATGCATGGGTTTACATTTTGGCTCCAACTTTGGGAGCAGTTTTAGCTGCTCTTGGCTATTCAGCAGTAGCAAAGCCGGAGCAATCTATTAATTGAAAAGTAAGCTAGCAGTTGGTTTTCCAGTCTTCCTAGCATCTGTAAATATGCGGGCTGGCTTGGTAATAATCGGTCCGCTGATTCCAATTCTCAAGGTTTACTTTGATCTAAGCACTACGCAAATTTCGTTTTTAGCTGCAATCCCACTTATATGCTTCGCGGGATCAAGTTTAATCATGGGATTTGTTACGCGTATTGGATCTAGCAATAAGATCATCACTTGGGCGCTAATCACGCTTTCGGTTGCGCTAATCGCTCGCGCTTTTACTGGCGAGATTGGATTATTTGTTTTCTCTTTCTTAATGGGGATTTCAATAGCGGTTATGAATTATGAAATTCCTGCATGGGTTAAAGAACATACTCCTAACGATGCTGGATTCATGACGGGAATCTATGTAACTATCATGGGCATTTTTGCTGCAATCTCAGTCGCAGTAAGTGTTCCGCTTGCCCAAAGTAGTTCACTCTCTTGGCGAATGGCCATGATTCCGTGGATTTTAATCTCAGTTGCTAGCAGTATTTATTGGAAAGTGAGAATGAAAGGTGAAGGAGAGGTAGAAGTCAAGAAGACACCACATTTCTGGCGATCAAAAGCTTTCCGCCATCCAATTGCGTGGGCGTTGGTTTTCTTCTTCGGTCTTGAATCGATGGCTTTCTATGCAACAGCCACCTGGTTTCCAACTCTACTTACTACTAAAGGATTTACCCTTCGTGATGCGGCAATCGCAATTTCAATTTCAGGACTAATTGGAAGTGGCGTGAGCATCGCGGTGCCACATTACATTGAGGGTTTAAGAGATCCTAGAAATGCAATTGTTTTAGTTTCTACAGTTATGACCTTTGCATTTTTTATGATCACCGTGCAAAGCGGACCAATACTTTTAATCTGGTTGACGCTCTCTAATATCGGCATCTCCATAGTTTTTCCGATCGCATTACTGCTTTATGGCACCAAATCAGATTCACCAGAAGCCACTCGAAACCTTTCAACCATGGTGCAATCTTTAGGATATGTCATATCTTCCACTGGGCCACTTTTTATGGGAACGCTCCATGATCACTTCAATAGCTGGAACGCTGCCATGTATGGGATTGTGGTTATCTGTTTTCTACAAATAATCACTGGCTGGATCGTGGGAAAGCCTTCCAAGATTCCGTATTAATACCTAATTTAGATTTTATTTGGATTTAAATTTAATTTCGGCGACATCGATTCGATTCGCCTTAAATTCGTTAATTTTCGCACCACTTGGATATCCAATAGCTAAACCACAGAGCAGTCGGTAATCCCTTGGAATTTCAAATTCTTTTCTAACCACATCATCCCAAACATTTACCGCACCTTGCAGGCAAGTACCTAGTCCACGTGAATGAGCCGAGAGAATTAAATTCTCTAGCATTAAGCCAGCATCTGATGCAGCAAAGACATCTAAACTCTTATGAAAGTAAATAAACATGGCAACGGGGGCGCCAAAGAATTGATAATTCTTACCCCATTGCTCATCTCTAGCTTTGCGGTCACCTCTTTGGATACCGATCATTTCGCAGAGTTCTTTTCCAACACGTTCAGCACGTGGTCGTAATTCTGGAACATATGGTTTGGCAATCTTCCAATTACTAGTAGGCAAACCTTGTCGATTAATAACGAGCTTCAATTTTTTCCAAATAGATCCGCGTAGTGCATCTGAAAGCACTTGCCAACGCCTTTGGAATTCATCACTTATGCGATCTCTTTGTGAACCAGTTGCAATCGCAACTTTAAAAGGGCGAGTATTTGACCAACTTGGTGCAGTGAGTGCATCTTTCAAAAGTTCGTCAATTAACTCAAGAGACACCGAATCAGGAAGAAAATCTCGAGTACTGCGTCTTGAAGCTAAAAATTCTGAGAAATTTCTTTCCGTCATTGCATCCTATCCATATACTCTTTCGGTGAAATCAATCATTGCAGAGAACTTGGTTAAAACCTACGATAAAGGAAAAGTTCGAGCTCTGGATAGTCTAAATCTTGAGGTTGAAGAGGGCACCGTACTTGGCGTATTAGGTCCTAATGGCGCTGGTAAAACCACCACAGTTCGCATTCTTGCCACTTTGTTACGACCAGATTCAGGAGCTGCAACTGTTGCGGGGATTGATGTCTTAAAGGAACCTGATCGAGTTCGAGAATTAATTGGACTCTCAGGACAGTATGCCGCAGTCGATGAAATTCTCACCGGTTATGACAATTTGGTGATGTTTGGCCAGCTGTATCACTTAGGTAAAAGTGCATCAATTAAAAGAGCCGACGAATTATTAGAGAGATTTGGATTAACAGAAGCAGCAAAGAGACCTATTAAAACTTATTCCGGTGGTATGCGTCGCAGGTTAGATTTAGCTGCGTCTTTAATTGTGAAACCAAAAGTGCTTTTCTTAGATGAACCAACCACTGGGCTTGATCCGCGCGGTAGACAAGACATGTGGGGAGTTATTGAAGAACTAGTAAAAGGTGGCGTCACACTACTTCTAACCACTCAATATCTTGAAGAAGCAGATCAATTAGCAGATGAAATCGCAGTAATCGATACTGGAAAAGTTATCGCCCGAGGAACCTCTGATGCGTTGAAACGCCAAGTTGGGGGAGAGCGATTAGAAGTTGTCGTAGAGAGTCAACATATTCCAAAAACGTTAGAGATTGTCACTTTGGTTAGCGGTTTAAAACCAACTTTAGATGAAGGTTTACGCCAAATTTCCGCTCCAGTATCCACTGGTTCAAAAGCGCTCTTTGACGTTTTGAAAGCTTTAGACGATGCAGGAATTCATGCGCTGGATGTTGGTTTAAAACGCCCATCACTTGATGATGTTTTCTTATCTTTAACTGGTCACTCAGCTGAAAATGCTGAGAGCAAGGAGGCTAAGTAAATGAGCGCAATTGGTGATGTTTACGTAATTACTCAACGTCAATTAAGACTTTTAACTCGAGTGCCAGAAGTGCTTATTTTTTCAACTATCCAACCGGTGATGTTTGTGCTGCTTTTTAGATATGTATTTGGTGGATCTATAAATACCGGTCAACCAGGCGGATATGTTCAATTATTAATGCCGGGAATCTTCGTGCAAACAGTGGCATTTACCTTAGCTGGCACAGCATCTGGTTTCGCAGAAGATATGAAGAAAGGTTTGATCGATCGTTTTAGATCACTACCAATCTCGCAATCTGCCCTGGTGATAGGCCGAACTCTAGGAGACTCACTTTTAAATATTGTGGTGCTTGCAGTAATGGGCATTGCTGGTTTTGTAGTTGGCTGGCGACCAAGTGGTGGACTAGGAAAAGTCGCACTTGGATTTCTCTTCCTACTTTTCTTTGGCTACGCACTCTCATGGGTAGGTGTTCTAGTTGGTCTCTCTGCATCTGATGCTCGAGTTGTGCAGAATGTAAGTTTTATTGTCACTTTTCCGCTGACCTTCTTATCTAATGCTTTTGCACCTACTACTGGAATGCCTAGGGCGCTGCAATATTTCGCAGAATGGAATCCAGTATCAACAATGGTCGCAGCATGCCGAGAACTCTTTGGTCTAGAAAATCAATTCGGTGCAACTGCTGGATCTTTCCCTAGCGAGCATCCGCTGGTGACCTCTTTGGCATACATGATTTTAATTATGATTATTTTTGTGCCATTGAGTCTGCGCCGATATCGTAATTCGATTAACTAGAATTCATATTCTGCTTAAGTGGACGATACTGGGATCGAACCAGTGACCCCTTCCATGTCAAGGAAGTGCTCTACCGCTGAGCCAATCGTCCGGGTCGGGGCAATTCTATATTAGTTAATCGTGACGACCGTAATCGTCTTCTATACGCTCAATATCATCTTCGCCGAAATAAGTTCCGGTCTGCACCTCAATAAATAGCATTGGAACTTTGCCGCTATTTCCGATTCGGTGCAATTGATTTGCTTGAACTGTAACGGTATCGCCCGCTTCTACTGTGTAAATTTTCTCGTCAACCTGAACTTCTGCAGTTCCATATACAACGTACCAATGCTCACTGCGGAATTTATGGCGCTGTAGAGATAATCTTTTACCCGGATCAACCCAAATAGCTTTAACTTTATGAGTCGGAAGATCCTGAAGTACTTCATATCGACCCCATGGTCGATTTGGACCGTCAAGATATTCCTTAGTCATGTTGATTAGTTTATTTCCTTACCCTGTTAGTTAAGCAAAAAAATCAGATTAAAAATTGGAGGTGGAAACGGGATTTGAACCCGTGTAGAGGGATTTGCAGTCCCTTGCCTCGCCTCTCGGCCATTCCACCAATACTGATTTACTGACTTTTGGTACTGCTGCATAAATAATTGGAGCGGACGACGGGGTTCGAACCCGCGACCTGAACCTTGGCAAGGTTCCGCGCTACCAACTGCGCTACGTCCGCAAACTTGCGTGGCAAAATCTAGCGTAAGAGGTAAGGCAAGCGCAAAAGCGCTAAATTCACCGCCATGGAGAGCGCTTATTTCTGGATGGGCGGGCAACTAGCAACTGAGCTAATCGCGACTACCAACGACCCAAAAGATTTAGATGATGGATTCTGGGCGATCACCACAACATTTGATGGTCAATTTACTGGTGCCAAATTTGGAAAAATTTCAAAAAGTAATTGGAGCCATCCATACAGACCTTTGCAATCTGACAAATGGATCTCTTCACATAATAAAGATGAATATTGCGAATTAGTTGAAAATCTTCGTGAAGAGATAGCAAATGGAAATGTCTATCAAGTTAATGCTTGCCGAGTTTTAACTTTAGAAACCAATGAGAATATCGAAGGTTTAGTAGCCGGCTTCTTAGCAAATAATCCCGCAAAGTATGCAGGTTATTTGAAGATCCCAGGTTTGGAGATTGCATCGGCTTCACCTGAACGATTTTTGGAACGCCGTGGAGAAACCTTGAAATCTTCACCAATTAAAGGCACCAGGGCTGCTGGTTTATCGGGTCCTTTTCCTGAAAAAGATGAATCCGAGAACATCATGATTGTTGATCTAATGCGAAATGATTTAGGGCGAGTGTGCATTGAAGACTCAGTTCATGTCCCAAAACTTTTAGGAATTGAAGAGTTACCAGGCCTTGCACATTTAGTAAGTGATGTCGAGGGGAAAATAAAACCAGTGACTTCTTGGAAAGAAATTTTCGATGCCACCCTTCCTCCGGGATCTGTTTCAGGTGCGCCAAAATCTTCTGCGATCAAATTAATCGAAAAGTACGAAGCTATTGATCGCGGTCCATATTGCGGCGCCTTCGGGTGGGTGCATGGAGATCAAGCTGATTTGGCGGTAGCGATTAGAAGTCCTTATCGTGACTGGGAAAC
>OGVJ01000060.1_pt1 | contig 11127 bp, 16 predicted proteins | sample 1575741 | NCBI WGS metagenome assembly OGVJ01 (sample SAMN07581528, study PRJEB24739) | freshwater metagenome | place: Singapore | collected 2015-01 | reverse complement strand
AACATAATAGATTTTGTTTTCATCTGGCTTAAAATTTTCTGTAAATCTTTTAAAATTATCCACAGGATTAATAGTTGTCATACATTTTCTAACTTTATCTGCCTGCTTAAAAAACGCATCTGATGCAAATGTTGGAACGCATGCAAAACGTTGCATAGCATCACCAAGATCTGTCATAAAAGCAATCTTAAAGTCATCAATCTTTCTTGTTGGGTTAACTTCCCATGTAGGTCTTTTAATTGCAAACACTCCAGGATATTTATAGGATTTAATATAGTCCTCATCCCAAGTAATATCAAAATAGTTGTCTGGATCATCTTCTGGCAGTAATGGATTAATAATAAATCTATGAGTCTTTGTAACTACTTCTTTATCAGCAACAACGGCATCATATCTATCAGAAATAAAGTCTCCAGCAAAACGAGGGAATGATAGTAGAGCAACTTTACCTAAATCTGGAAAACGAGAATCTACAGATGCACGGAAGGCTTTATAAATATTATCAGCAGTCTTTCCTCGATCATTTCCAGTTCCAATTTCAGTGGCGAATCCAGAAATCTCATCAAGCACTGCCATAATTAAGTTAAGTCCCTCGTGAGATTCACGCTCTGAGTGTCCAGAATAATCTGTTACAGATTTTTCAAATTCAATAGAGTCTGCCTTTGCATTAAATTTTCCAGCAAACCATGGTGATTTTTCAATCTTTGTTTTAAAACCTTTAAAAAAAACGTTCTTCGCCTGTTGAGCATTAATGGCAACGTTAATAATATCTATAGCATCTCCTGGTGGTTTCCCGAAGTATCGTGCAGGGTCTTTAAGACATAATAACTTATAAACGGTGTAAGCACAGCCCACAGTAGAAGTATGGTCTTTACCACTACCTTTACCAAGTTGGAGAATGATTTCATTTTTAGTATATTTTTCATAATGCCTTGCTCCTGCCTCTGAACCCATTATATTTTGAAGGTCTTCTTTTTTGTAAATCTGACTCATTGCCTCAACAATGTCATACTGAATATCTGATAATTTTGGTTGATTTAGAAAGTTTTCACTTTCAACAAATGTCTTTACATCTACTGGCTTTTCAATAAAATGATCATCTTTGAGTGCTTCTAAAAATTCATCAAACATCATGCACCACAGTTATTACTTCATCATCTTTAGATATAGAAGAAAGTCTACGCATAATCTCATCTCTAATCTCTGGATATTCCGATGCAATATCTTTTAAGATTAAGACTAGAACTTCTTGGCGTTTTTCAATCTCAACCATTTCTTCTGCTAATTCTTTGTTCTCTAATAGACCAGCCTTTTGAAGCATATCAATTCTTTTAGCCTCAATATCCATAACTAATTTGATACCAGCAGTTTTTGCGCTAAGATTAGTAGTTAAAGATGCCTCCTCAATGACTTCATATGCCCTTGTTATTAATTTACTATAATGTGTGTCTGCACCTGCAAGTGCCTCTTTAGCACGGGCACGGATGGCAGCATTATCTGAAGCCATGACCTTCCACTCATCAATATATGCCACAACTCTTTGTCTTGGAATGGCAAGATCTTTTGAAATCTGGGTAGGATCATTGCCCTTTAGATATTCTGATACAACAGTGTTGACTTGATCTAAATGCTTAACAAGTTCTTCTTCAGTTGTCATAATTTCCTTCCAACCTATTTATTTCATCTTTAATATAAAAGATTGCTTTTTCAAGATCTTGAATAGTCTTTGACTCATCTTTAAGTCCTGCCCTCCAAATATATTTAATAGCATTACCAAGATTAAAATTCATGTGTCTTGTAATTTGAATTGCCTCAATACCGCTTGGATGCGCCATATAATGTTTTGGATGATTAACTTGATCTACTGTAATCTCTAATCTTGTTGGTTCACTCATTTATTTACCTCTTAAATATTTGCTTGCTTTTATAAGTATATCTGACGAATCTTTAAATTGTCCAAGTCCACGATTGCAATATGAACAAAGTATTCCACGAACACATTTTCCACAACTTCTATCTCCATTACAACAAGAATGGTCGTGATCTATAGCCCACCAAATTGGAAATAAATCTGCAGAATAATTACATATTGCACAACCTTTTTGCTTTTTTATCATTAATTCAATATTTTTTCTAGAAATGTTGTACATTCTTTTTATTCTCATAAATGTATCACATTCTTTACATCTTACATCTAATTTATCTGCAGTGAGGTGATGCGATTTAAAATATTTCTCATCAAACCATTTTTCACACCCAACACATTGTTTTTGTCCTTTAGAATTTCTTATTTTTGTTGCATAGTGCTTTCTTTGTTTTTGTATAGGATCTAAAAGATTTTTCCCTTCACGAAATCTTCTATAATGAAGCATACAATATGACCTTGCATGAATCTGTCTGGAACATTTTGGTACAGTACACTTTTCTTTTTTCATAACTTTATTATATCACAAATAAGAAAGAATACATTATTTACGACGACTTTTAATCAAATTAAACTTAGCCAAATACACATAAATAGTTTCGACACTTGTACCACACTCTTTTGCAATTTGCTCTGGAGTTCTTTTATCCATAACATATCTTTTACGCAGCCATAATGATGATGTATATAATTTTTCAGCCATTTAATTCTCCTACTGCTTTACTCCAATTATACAATGCCCAATGCCCAATGCCACATGCGTCCGCAACATCATTGTCCTCTATATTGCGATCATAGTTTATATTAATAAACTTAATAGTTCTTTCTTTACGTATTCCTCGTGCATACCCCTTATACCATGCTTCAGATTTTCCAGGGTTTTGTTTTCTTAAAAGGAACAACTCATCTTTGGTTAGTTTTTTATTTCCAATAAAATTTTGCCATGTAATAGGTGAAACCTTTCCAACGTTAACAACTCCAGCAGCACCTGCAGCACCTATGATAGCCCCTTGAACTAATGCAAGATCTGCAGCAGTTTTAGGGCTATTCATAAATACTGTATGTTCTATAACAATAGAGTCTGCATTTAGAAAATCTGGATGCTTAAAAAAGGCCTGAACTTTTTGTGAAGCATCTATACATTTTTGATAAATATCCTTACCTTCAAATTTAATCTTTCCTATTGCCATTAGTTCTCCAAATGAAAACAATGCAAATGCAAGACTGGTAGTACTTGCATCTATTGCAATAAATTTTGCTGGTTTAGTTTTTATCATTTTGTTTGTCCTTTTATATCTTTTAATGCTTTATTTACATCATTTGGATTAATATTACATTTTACACATAGCGCATCATCGTTATAGATTGATAACTTATTACCACAGTATCTACATTTCCTATCTTTTCCCTTGCGCTTTTGTCTACGTGTTTGAATATATCTAGCAGCAATTTTTTCTTTTGTTGCGGCATCCCTACATTCTTCAGAGCAATAAATCTGATATGCTATTTTTGTTTCAAATACGTGGTCACACCAATTACAATGCTTCATCTGTTAGCAACTCCAGAGGTTTAATTTTTAATACCCCTGATTCTGCCTCAGAGCATGTTAACTGGATAGGACAGTTCTTACAAATCTTTGAATTAGATCTGTATGTCTTTTGTGGAAGTTCTTGTTTTTCCCAAGACTTTCTCACTTCTCTCATCCAATCAAATGCCTGGTCTACCCACCGACGGTAATGATCGCTTACTGTTACAGGAAGGATTAATAATTCATGATTATTTTTATTTTCATAAATTAGTGCACCTTTATCCTTCTTTAAAATTTTCATATACATAAGTAATTGCATTAAGTGTCCATTCTTAGCCTTCTTTGTATTTTTCCTATACTCGAATCCTTCGTTTGGCATTGTCTTAATTTCACCAACAATTTCATTACCCTTGTAATTAATCATGGCATCACCATAACCAGAAATTGGTGGATCTTGATACTTAATTCTAAACTCTAATGCTGGGTGCTTTTGCACCTTATATTTACTTGGTTCTGGATCAAATTCCATATTATCTACAAGTATTCCAGCATCTAAAATTGCATCCTGAATTCTATCGTGTCCTAAAGTTCCTGCTGTTCTATTGGCAACACCATACGCATCTGAGTTATCATGAAATACCGCACCATCAAAAGCAAGGTACCAAAATCTAGCACATTCACCATGATTCCAAGTTAGTGTAGATGGTGCGAATGTTGTCTTCTTGGAAAACTTTGGCTTTAATTTAATTGTATATCCATTATTAATAGCCTCCGCTAAACCGTCTGTAAAATTATCAGCAGAATGTTCTTCTGATTTTTTCTTTTCAGGCTTAATCATAACCTGCTTTAATAAATTACGTGCCATATTATCTTAACGAGTAATATACTTTAACGCAGAAACCAAATTATTAATTGATTCTGCAGCGGTAAAGTAAATATTCTTTTTCGCTCTATCTCCCTTATCTACGTTAGCCATCCATGTTGCTTTAAAAGACATCTTTGCTGCGATTGCTTGCAATCTAACAATTTCAACTGTAGCAACATTCATAGGAATATCTGGCTTAATAATAACCTTAGCAATAAATGCCAGTGCTGTTGTCAGTTCTTCATCCTTCATATAGTCTGCAATTTCTGTTAGACCATTTATCATTTCTAGTGTATTTTGTGATTGTTCCATTTTTATCCCATCGATCTCGTATCAATACCGATTTCTAAACCTTCCTTATTCCATAGATCAAATGCTGCCCTCATATCTGGTCTAGATTGTAACTCATCAAGATATGCATGTCGTCTTTCTGGATATTTTTCTGGATCAATCGGATTATCATTATTCGTAAATCTATAGTTGGTAGTTGGACAATAGTCCATACTAATAATCTCACAAAACTCTCCTTCTTTAAATTTACGTTTTGGTCTCCAGTGAATCTGATTTACTGCACTAAAAACAATTGTTTGACCCTTACTCAAAGAATATTTTTCAAACTTAGATGAATCTTCTGGTGTGCTTACGTATAAGTCCCATTCAATATTAGTATCTAAACAATAATTAATTGTTACCAAATTTTCATCCGCATCTAAGTGTGGGGCAAGAGACGGACTATTGTCTCCATACCCATATTGCAAGTTATAGTCAATATAGTTATAATGACATAAAGCAATATCTCCATCATACAATGGTTTCGCAATTTTATCAAGTGTTTCTTCACAATCTTTTGGCATATCAAATTCTAATAACATACGAGACATATTTTTAGCAATTTTTGGCTGGTATCTACTACGAAATTCAGATTGTCTTATATATCCATCTAAAACTCTATCTGCAATGATAAAAGGTTCTATTTTTTTATTATTATCTAACAATTCCTTAATTCTAGATATTTGATCATCTGTAAATAAGTCATCTACATAAAATGGGAGTCGCTGATTATACTTTTCCATAGTAGTTAAATATTTATGCATTATACTGAGTCCTCCAGACTTCTGTTATTCCATAATCTTTTCTAAATCCATCTGCCTTAAGGTCCATAATCCTATTAACATCTTCCGACTTTGGTTCGGCACCCTTTTGACGCAAATGAACAAAAATCATATCTACAAACTCATGATCTTTAAAATTCTTCTTTATTCTCCAATGTACCTGATGAGTTCCACCGAATGTAAGGGCTTGATTATTTTGTAATTCAAATTCTTTATTTTCTACAACAAGTGGCCAAGTGGTATTTCCACCAATCTGATAATCAAAGGTGAATCTTGGCTCTTTAAATGTTTCATCGTAGTGTGGTGGTAGGACTGGTTTACCAATTGATCCATCATCTTTTATTGTATTTTTATATCTAGAAAATTGATATTCGGCAATTTCTAGATTAGGAATACCCGATATATTTTCAGCATAAGCAATAATTTTGTTTGCTATCTCAATTGGCAATTCAAAATCTGATATATTTTGAGTAAATCTTTCCATAAGATATGACTTATGAGATTTTTCAACATTAGCATAAATAATTTCAATTTCAGATTCTGTTAAAACGTTATCTATAACCAAATTTTTTTCATCATACTTCATATTATCATTATACCCTATCGATTAACTGTTCTACTAATTCTACTTCAGTAATTAATAACCTGACCTTGGAATTGCCTTCTCCTAAAATAACCATAATTGCTGGATCATTATTATTCTTGATTGCATCAGTTACTGCCTTTGCCCAAACATCCTTATTTAATGTGAAAGATTTTGAGCATTCTTTAAAATCAATAGTAAAGTTATGCCAAGTAGCATCGCCCTTCTTAGTATTTCTACCAGAATTCTTATGCTGTTTAGCCCCTATCCTCTTGCTCTCTGTTCTCTCGCTCATAATCTCTCTTCTTCTTTGTCTTAAAACTAATTTTACTTAAATGTTTATCTGGACACATCCATGTTGCTTCTTGTAGTTCTCCATAAAGTCTAAGTGTTTTTACCTCTACCCTGCATTCTTGACAAAGGAAGGCTCCTTCATAGATCGTGTATCTAGCCATTAATTTTAGCCTTAATTGAATCCTGTAAGTCTAAATCTTCCTTTACACGATTAACAAATGCTTCTCTACCCTGCACCTTTGTGCCGTCAGGAAGTACATACCATGCACCTGTACGTTCTACAATTCCTAATAATTCAGCAGTATCCACAAGATCGCCAACACTGTCAATGCCAACGCTATCGCCTCTAAAATAAAAATCATATTCACCATTTTGAAAAGCAGGAGATGTTTTAGAGAATTGTAGTTCCCAACGAACTTTTCTACCAATCTTTTCCTCAATGAGTTTATCGTTAACATGTATCTTTCCCTTCAATGCTTGGTTATCTGATTCTGACGAAAATAATTTAACAACCGTAGAAGAATAAAACTTGGTAGCCTGACCACCAGTAGGCTGCTGGCTAGTATACATTGCACTAATATTGTTGCGAGACTGGCTAATAAGTATAAGCAAAGTAGGCTTAACCTTATTGTTAGCATAGTTAAGCATTTTCCAAGCGTTGCTGAAGTCCCTAGACTCTGCACCAATTTGTTTTGTATTTTCGAGTTGCTTGAGTTCATCTGAATCCTTTTCAAAATAAATGGCTGGAAGAAGTGATGTTATTGAGTCTACAACAATAAGATCAACTCCAGCCTCCATTAACTGTACCCCAACATCAACCATTTCATTAATGGTACGTGCAGTAGACACAATGAGTTTTGATGTATCTACACCAAGACTTTCTGCCCATCTTTTATCATATGACATTTCGGCATCGATCCATGCACAAACCTTGCCTTCGTTTTGTGCAAGTGCAATTGTCTGAAGACATAAAGATGACTTAGCAGATGATTTAGATCCCCAAATTAATACTTGACGACCATATGGCAGTCCACCATTTAATGCACGATTAAGTCCAAAACTTGGTGTTGCTGCATACTCTGTCTCAGGAACTGAATCACCAGACATAATGTGTTTACGTAATTTTGGATTAAGTTGTGCTAATACTTCTTCTACTGTCATTGTCATTAGAATCTAACTCCATGCTTCTCTGGACGGTCTTTATTTATATTCGCCTTTTCCTGTAAAGCATAATCTAATGATAACGTTGTATACCCTGCTTCAACAAGACCAGCATATAGATCAAGTGTGCGAATAAAGATATCAGCAGTCTCCATTGCAATCTCTTCCTCACCCTTATCTTTTCGAATTGCCTCCATTAGTTCTGTAACTTCTGAAACAATCATCATGCATTGTTTTGCAATAAAAATATCATCAGTTTCTTCTGGCCAAAATCCCTTTGCTACTGCTGTTTTGTGTAATTGTTCTGCTAGATCGTCAAGCATTTATATCCTCCAATATTACTGTGCCGTCTTTTGTTTTACCAAAAGAAAATTTATATGTGTGTCCCTCTTCTATTTTCATATATGCTTTTGCAAATGCTGTAGGAAACACTGTAACAGAGTGTAAATCTCTGGATGCATCTGCTAATGTAAGGGATGCCATCTTTTTCCCAGCCTTTGTTACTCTTGGTTTAAACGATACCACAAACATATCATCATCTTTATATGGCAACATTTTATAGTTTAAAAATTTAATGAGTGCACTATCTGATCCCTTTATGGAATCGACAGGCACAGCAGCAAGAACCCTATTATCATTAGCAAGAATGATATACGAGTTGCCAGCCTCAATAGTGGTGTTTTCATCATCAAATATACCTACGCTTCCTGTTTTATCTAGTAGTTCAATTCTTGACCAACCCTTTGCTCTTTTAATGCCCTTGACCATACCCATCAAAATAAAGGATCCCTTTTCCTCATAGTCTTCTGTTGGTGTAATCCAAGCATGATAGTGCGAAGGAACCGATATATTAAACTCTGGTAAATTTAAATATTCATAAAGGTTTTCTTTAATCTCTTGATCATTGCGTGGATTATCATTGAATGTTGCTGCTCCAATTATTCTGAGCGCTTGTAAGGCCCTGCTATTAACACCATTACCTTTAGTAAAAGTAAATTCTTCCAATTCTTTGTAAGAATTAAAAGGCCTTGCATCAATATAACGAGTTGCAATCTTCTCTGAGATAAATTTAATTCCACTGAGGCCAAACCGAATACCCTTGCCCTCAATTTTAAAATCAATATCCGAATCATTAATATGAGGCAATTTAATTGATATGCCCATTCTTTTCGCTTCGATAAGGTACTCTGTTCTTGCATCTTTATCCTTTTCATTTTTTAATAGTGAATACATAAACTCTAGAGGATAGTAGTATTTTAACCATGCTGTCCAGTATGAGAGTGTGGAGTAAGCGACGGCATGGGATTTATTGAAGGAATATCCTGCGTGTGCTTCGAAATCGTGCCAAAGGTCACGAGCAGCGTTAGGAGAAATATACTTACTAGCACCATCAACGAAACGATCCTTGAATGCATCAAACTCTTTAGCATCTTTCTTTTTTCCGATGATTTTACGAACTTTATCAGCATCTGCCATAGGCATACCGCCCAATTCAACACAGGCTTGCATAACCTGTTCCTGGTAAAGAATACAACCATACGTCTCCTCTGTAAATGATTTCATTACTTGATGCATATAATCAATATTTTGTCGACCATGCTTACGTTCAATATAGTCTTTGCCAATCGTATTCATAGCACCTGGACGGACTAAAGCATTTGAAGCAGCAAGTTCTGCTAAACTTTTTACACCCATTTTAATTAATAAATTTGTATATGGAGTTGCTTCACATTGGAATACGCCCTTTGTATATCCATCTGATAGCATTTGATAAACGTTCTTATCATCCATATCAACTTTTAGTAAATCAATTTTTTTACCATCACGTTCTTCAATAATATCTAATGTATCTTTTAGCACTGACAATGTTTTTAAACCAAGTGCATCAATCTTAATTAAACCAATCTTTTCTGCTTCTTCCATATCTACTGCCACAACTGGAATACGCTCATCACTTCCTGTGGATGATCTTGTTTCTAGTGGGGCATATTTGAAGATTGGCTCCTTACTTGTTACAACACCAGCAGCGTGAATACCAGTGCCACGAATACGTCCACGAAGTTGTTCTCCATATACTTCCACTTCTGGATATTTGTCACGGAACCATTCTGTAGTTTTTGATGAGCAATATTCATCCCAAGTGTCAACCATCTTTAACACTTTATTAACATCTGTCAAAGGGATATTTAAAACTCGTGCAACATCTCGTACAACACCTTTATCTTTAAAAGAAAGGAATGTGGCAATAGATGCAACATGTCTATACTGTCTAACAAGATAATCTTTAACTTCTTCACGACGTGAATCTTGAATATCTGTATCAATATCTGGAAAATCGTTACGCTCTGGATTGATAAAACGGAAGAACAACAATCCATGCTGAATAGGATCAATGTCTGTAATTCCAAGTGAGTAGCAAAGCAATGATCCTGCAGCAGAGCCACGACCAGGACCTACCATGATTCCTTCCTTTTTTGCCCACGAAATCATGTTTCGTACAACAAGAAAGTATGGTCCAAATTTCTTATCCTTAATGACTTTTAATTCTTCATCTAAACGATTGAGATATTCTTCTGAATCTAATCCTCGCTCTTTAAGTCCAGTAACTGTATTACTTTTAACCCTAATTGGAGCCATTATTGCAGGTCGTAAAGTGAGAGGCGGTAGTGGTTCTCACTTGGCTATGGGCTTCACTATTGCAGCCTTATTCATTATAACAGATAGGTTCTCTACCATATTTTGTACAAAGGGAAATTTACCACCCATGTTAGCTGCTTGGATACCCAATATGTTATTTATTTGGGTGGTCTATTATTTGTATAAAAAAGCACCAAAATAAGTCGGTTTTTTAGTTAACTTCGTTTCCAAATTTGAAAAAGCAAAATACTAATATTTGGAATATGGAAGCTATTAAAGATAGGTTTGAGAAAAAGGCAGCAGCTGCTGGAATAGAAATAAAAGAATTATTAAAACAATACGGTGATAAAAAAATTGGTGAAATAACTTTAGCACAAGTATACCAAGGGATGCGTGGCATGACTGGTTTAGTAACCGAAACTAGTTTGTTAGATGCACAAGAGGGAATTCGTTTTAGAGGTTTTTCAATTCCTGAGTTACAAGATAAATTACCCAAAGCACCAAAAGGGGATGAACCCTTACCTGAAGGTTTATTTTATTTGATGATGATTGGTGAAATTCCAAATGATACAGATGTAGCAGAAATTACCAACAATTGGCAACGTCGTAGCCATGTGCCTTCGCACGTATTTGACGTTATTGATGCCTTGCCTTTGTCTACTCATCCAATGACCATGTTTGTTGCAGGTGTTATGGCATTGCAAACTGAAAGTAAATTTTCTCAGGAGTACGCAAAGGGGATGAATAAAAAAGATTATTGGCAATATACTTATGATGACGCAATGGATTTAATTGCAAGATTACCCAGAGTTGCTGCATATATCTACAGAAGAAAATACAAGAATAACGAACACATTCATCCCAATGGATTATTAGATTGGGCGGGTAATTTAGCATACATGGTGGGAGGCTTTGAAGTGAGGGCGCTAGTTCTCATGGAGCCAACGTTGAAATACCACCCTGGTGTGTTTGAGGTTCTAACCTAGGTCCCTTATCGGGATCGGGGACAGTGCATGGTAGGCA
>OGVJ01000059.1_pt1 | contig 11168 bp, 11 predicted proteins | sample 1575741 | NCBI WGS metagenome assembly OGVJ01 (sample SAMN07581528, study PRJEB24739) | freshwater metagenome | place: Singapore | collected 2015-01 | reverse complement strand
GTTTCCAGTCACGATAGTTGTAAATTTGACGGTCATAATGGGATATTTCCATGTTTACGTGGAGGTAGTGAATCGCGTTTAGTTTTCAAAGTACGTAAAACTTTAGTGATGTACTCACGAGATTGATTTGGTTCAATCACTGCATCGACGATTCCACGTTCGGCAGCGTTATAAGGATTAGCAAGTGATTCGTTGTATTCAGCAACTAATTGTGCGCGTAGCGCTTCGGGATCTTTGGCCTCGGCAATTTCCTTACGGTAGAGAATATTTACTGCACCTTGTCCACCCATTACTGCAATCTCTGCTGTTGGCCAAGCAAAGACCACATCGCCACCAATTTGTTTTGAGCCCATCACAATGTATGCGCCGCCATAAGCTTTTCGCGTAACCAGAGTTACTAGCGGGACCGTAGCTTCAGCGTATGCATAAAGTAACTTTGCGCCGCGACGAATAATGCCATCCCATTCTTGTTCGGTTCCGGGTAAGAATCCAGGTACATCTACTAAGGTAATAATTGGAATATTAAATGCATCGCAGAATCGTAAGAAACGTGCAGCTTTTTCAGAAGAATCGATATCAAGAGTTCCGGCGAGTTGCTGTGGTTGGTTGGCGATAATTCCAACTGTCTCACCTTCGATTCTTCCGTAACCAACAATAATGTTTGGTGCAAAATTCGCATGTATCTCTAAAAATTCACCCTCATCAAGTAGCGCATGAATTACTGTTTTCATGTCGTAGGGCTGATTTGGTGAATCCGGAATTAATGTATCAAGCGCATTATCAGTTGCTTTGCGCGCTAAAGTTTCAGTAGCAGGTAGATGCGGAGCGCCATCCATATTGTTACTTGGTAGATAGGAAAGTAGCGCTTTTACATAATCAATTGCATCTTCTTCGGATTCTGCTAAGTAATGCGCATTTCCAGTTTTAGATGCGTGGGTGTGAGCGCCACCAAGTTCTTCCATGCCAACTTCTTCGCCAGTTACGGTCTTAATAACATCCGGACCAGTAATAAACATGTATGACTTTTCATTTACCATTACGGTGAAATCAGTTAGTGCAGGTGAATATGCGGCACCTCCGGCACAAGGACCAAGAATTAAAGTAATTTGTGGAATCACGCCAGATGAGCGAGTGTTTAATCTAAATATATGACCATATCCACCAAGTGCTTGCACACCTTCTTGAATTCTGGCGCCACCAGAATCATTTATCCCAATTAGCGGAACACCGTTTTTAAGTGCGAATTCCATAATTTTTCTAATCTTCTCAGCCATAACTTCACCGAGTGATCCACCGAAAATTGTGAAATCTTGAGAGTAGACCGCAACGCTTCGACCATCAATTGTGCCAAAACCAATTACAACGCCATCACCATATGGGCGGTTCTTTTCCATGCCAAAGGAGTAAGAACGATGGCGCGCAAACTCATCCATCTCTTGGAAAGAACCTTCATCAAGTAAAAGCGCAATACGTTCACGCGCGGTCAATTTACCTTTGGCATGCTGCTTAGTGACTGCGGCTTCGGATGCCGAATGCACCGCTTCATCTAATCGAGCACGTAAATCTTCGATTTTACCGGCGGTAGTTTTCAAATTCTTGGCCATGGGCTTACCGTACCTGCTGTGGGTATCGCAGGTCTAAAAGTTGATGAGATAAATTCAAAAGTTTCGCAGTACTGGTCAGTAAGCGTGACGGAAGAAACTACCTCGACCCAGAGCGATTTAATAAAGAATTTTGCAGCAGGAAAAGTATTAGTTGCCGAATATCAAAGCGCCGGTCGAGGAAGATTGGATCGCAAATTTGAAATACCTGCTCGCAAGGGACTGACATTTTCATTTTGCATTGAAATGAATGATGGACTTGGTTGGATTCCATTAGTGACTGGATTAGCGGTTGCGAGAGCTATAAATAAATATATGAATTCAGAATTAGTAGAAATCAAATGGCCTAATGATCTATTAATAAACGAGAGAAAGTTGGCTGGAATTTTAAGCGAGAAATCTCCATCTGGGGTGGTAGTTGGAATTGGAATCAATATTTATCAATCACAAAATGAGTTACCGATTGAGAATGCAATTGCACTTTCGATGTTAGGAAACGTTGACCGAGAACTGTTATTAATTGAAATTTTAAACGAACTTGGTGTGGCCTTTTCAGATTTTGAAAATCAGAAGCACCTTTATCGAGAAAAATGTGGAACAGTTGGAACACAAGTACGAGTGACTTTGCCAGATGGTGAAATAATTGAGGATCAAGCAATTGGCATTTCAATTGATGGTGCGTTACTGCTTAAAACTCGAGAAATTAGGGTTGGCGATATCGTGCATTTAAGATATTCCGGTGAGTAATTTTCCGCGAGTAGGCGTAATTGGTTCTGGGCAACTAGCTCAGATGATGCTAGCGCCGGCGGCGGCACTTGGAATTGATTTAGTAACTCTTGCAAATAATTCGAATGATTCAGCAGCACAGAGCTCACCTCACGTAGTTGGTGACTTTAAAGATCTTGCAACTGTCAGGGAGTTCGCCAAGCAATGTGACTTAATTACCTTTGAACACGAGTTAATTCCAATTTCTATTGTCAGAACTTTGGAATCTGAAGGATTTAAATTTGCACCATCTGCGAATGCTTTTCAGTTTTCCCAAGATAAAGCGTTAATGCGGGGGAAGTTGGCAATGCTCTCTAATCCCAAGTGGCAATTGGTGACAGAAGCAGTTGACTGGCAGTACCCAGCGATTGCTAAAGCCATCTCAGGTGGCTATGACGGACGGGGAGTCTGGAAGTTAGAATCCAAAACAGATTTAGAGAAACTATTAAAAGAAGTCCCAAAGTTAATTTTGGAAGAGTTAATTGAATTCGATTTTGAAATTGCAGTAATGGTGGCGCGCTCTCCACATGGCCAAGCTGCTACTTGGGCGCCAACTCGCACGGTTCAGCTAGATGGAATTTGCACCGAAACAGTTACTCCAGTTCCTGAATTCAATGAAAGTCAATCGCAGGCTGCGCAAAATCTAGCACTGAAGATTGCTGATGAGATTGGTTTAGTAGGAGTAATGGCGGTAGAGATGTTTGTAAAGGGTGATCAATTATTTATTAATGAACTCGCGCTTCGTCCACATAATTCGGGTCACTGGACCATTGAAGGATCAGTTACAAGCCAATTCGAACAACATTTAAGAGCAATTCTGGATTTACCACTAGGTGATACCTCTATGACCGCTAAATGGGCGGTAATGGGAAATGTATTAGGCGGCAACAAAACCGATATGTACAGGCCTTATTTACATTTAATGGCTCGCACACCTGCGCTTAAATTTCATCATTACCGTAAAGAGGTGCGACCTGGTCGAAAAATCGGCCATGTAAATATCACTGGAGATAATCTCGTAGAATTACGCAACGAAGTAGCGCACGCACTTGCATATTTGAGCGGAGAGATTGATGAGTGATGTAGCAATCATCATGGGATCCGATTCGGATTGGCCAACCATGGAAGCCGCCGCAAATGTTCTAGATGAATTCGGAATTTCATACACCGCAGAAGTAGTTTCCGCGCATCGAATGCCGGAAGAGATGGCCGAATTTGCCAAGAGCGCTGCAAAGAATGGTTACAAAGTAATTATTGCTGGCGCTGGCGGCGCCGCACATTTACCAGGCATGGTGGCTTCACTTACTTCACTTCCAGTAATTGGGGTACCAGTAGCGCTTGCAAATCTTGAAGGTATGGATTCACTTCTATCAATTGTGCAGATGCCTGCCGGAATTCCAGTTGCTACCGTGGGAATTGGCAATGCTAAGAATGCTGGAATTTTGGCAGCTCGAATTTTGGCTACTTCAAATCAAGAGATACTCAAAAAAGTTGAGCAAGCGATGCAGAAATTAAACGAAGAAGCCAAAGCAAAAGGTGCAGCGCTAAAAGCTAAGCGCAACCAAAAGACTGGTTTTTAACGTTTACGATATTCGATAGCGGGGCAACGATCCATAATTGCAAGCAAGCCCGCCGCTTCAGCTCTAGCAACTGCAGCTTCATCAATAACATCTAATTGCAACCAAACAGCTTTAGCGCCAATTGCAATCGCTTCATCGACAACTTTGCCCACTAATTTTGAATTAACAAAGCAATCAACTACATCAACCGGAACTGGAATTTCTGCCAAAGTTTTATAACCGACTTCACCGTGAACTATTTCAGCCCGTGGGTAGACCGGAATTATTTTGTGGCCCTTCTCTTGCAATAACTTGCTCACACCATAAGCGGCACGTTCTGGATTATTTCCCAACCCCACAATGGCCCAAGTATTCATAGCTAAAACTTGGTCAATGGTTTGATCGTTAAAACTCATGCACGACCTAACGCGTGGAAATCCCAACCTGCCGCTTGCCACTTATCGCGATCTAACATGTTGCGACCATCTAGCACTTTCGCCTGTTTAACCAATTTCTTTATAGCTACTGGATCTAATTCGCGATACTGCTTCCATTCCGTCAAATGCAGAATTAAATCAGCGCCAGCTACGCAATCCTCAATAGTTTCCGCAAAGGTGAGTGCCGGGAATCGTTTACGAGCTGGTTCTATTCCTTTTGGATCATGCACTGTTACCTGAGCGCCAGCTGCATGAATCTGCGCAGCAATATCTAGTGCAGGGGAGTCGCGCACGTCATCTGAATCAGGCTTGAATGTCGCGCCAAGCACGGCAATTTTGAATGACTTTAGATCCATACCTAATTCTTTTTCAACTACGTTTATTACGCGTTGCCGCGCTCGCAGATTAATTGCATCAATATCTTTCAAAAATTCAACGGCTTGCGAAGCTCCAAGCTCTTCAGCGCGTGCCATAAATGCGCGGATATCTTTTGGTAAACAGCCGCCACCAAATCCAATTCCAGCTTGTAAGAAACGATTTCCAATTCGCGGGTCATAGCCAATTGCTTTAGCCAAAACTGTGACATCTCCACCAGCTGTTTCACAGATTTCCGCCATGGCATTTATAAAGGAAATCTTGGTGGCTAAAAATGAGTTGGCCGAAACTTTAACCAACTCTGCAGTTGGCAAATTCGCTCGAACCCACGGAGTTCCCTCTTTTAAATTGACTGCATAAACTTCTTTTAAAATCTCTTCAGCACGGTCCGAAGTAACTCCAATTACCAATCGGTTTGGTCTTAAAGTATCTTCAACTGCAAAACCTTCACGCAAAAATTCAGGATTCCAAGCAAGTTCTGCATGTGCTGGTACCTGCTTAGATAGTTCTTCAGCAGTTCCAACTGGCACTGTTGATTTTCCAACTAAAAGCGACCCCGGCTTTGCTACTGCGCCAACTGCAGCAAAGGCGCTTTTTACATAACTTAAATCGGCTGCCAAGCCGCCTTTGATCTGCGGAGTTCCAACACAGATAAAGTGCACATCGCAATCAGCAATTTCAGAGTAATCAGTAGTGAATCTTAATTTTCCACTTTTTACATGTTTAGAAAGTAGCTCTGGCAATTCTGGTTCATAAAAAGGTAGCTCGCCTCTGGAGAGCGCTTCAATCTTTGCCGCATCATTATCAACACCGACCACCTCGAGGCCAAGTTCAGCCATGCAAGCCGCGTGCGTCGCGCCTAAATATCCAGTACCAATTACCGAGATTTTCATACGGGGGAGTTTAATACTTAATCTGTCCGCAGAGGTTTTCACTTGCGGTAGATGTTTTAAATTTATCAATAATTGATGGTGAAGCGGTTGCTTTCTTCTTAGCTGAAGGTGATGGTGATGCTTGATCTACAACGGGTTGATCATTGCGCAACCGCTCGAATAATTCTGGCGCGAGCGTTTCATGCCAGATAACTACAGAGCCAAGCCCTGAAACATAACCATTTGAAGTACCTAGCGGAATAGTCATGGTGCGCATTTTGCTTGGAGATAGGTTCTTGATTTGCTTAGCTAAATTAACAATATCTCCTTGATTCAAAGTTTCATCAGTTTTTACCGTTTTGAATACCGCAGAAATTAAGTTTTTAACTTTAAATGGATTTAAGAGCACTCCAGTACTGGTCGCTTTTCGAAATACTGCCGAGACAAATTGTTGTTGACGCTGCATACGACCAATGTCGCCAAGTCCATCGAAATCACGGGTACGTACATATTTCAGCGCTTCTATTCCATTTAATGTGTGAACACCAGCATCCATTACTAAGTGACTTTGTGGGTCATTAATTGGAACTTTGGAGCAAACTTGAATTCCACCAAGCGCGTCTACTACATTTTTAAAACCAGCAAAATTAACTTCAACATAATGATCAATTCGTAAATTGGTCTTTGCTTCAATAGTTTGGATTAATAGTGGCGCACCACCCCAAGCAAAAGCCGCATTGATTTTTGCTTGGGTTGCGGGCACTTGAGTTTTGCCATCTAAACCAATGTGCTCTGGAACAGTCACCAAGCTATCTCTTGGAATTGAAATTACCACTGCGTTATCGCGAGATTTGCTGATATGAACCAACATCATGGTATCTGAACGTGCGCCTGCGGCAGTTTTAGTGGAACCAACTCTAAGTTGGCGTAATTCCTCTTTGGTTAAGCCTTCACGAGTATCTGAACCAACTACTAAATAATTTAACGCGCTAGATGCACGCTCTGGGCGATTAATTAAATTATCAAATACGCTAACGCGACTTATTGCACCACTTATCCGGCTAAGTCCCACCCAAGCAAAAGCAGAGACCAGCACAATCCCAATAGAAGTCCAGGTTAAATACTTAATTGCTTTAGGTGATTTCACGGGCGAAAGCCTACAAGAGTCACCGTAACGCGATAGCGTTTCCCCGTTATGGCCAAGGTGACATCCAGCGCAGTCTCAGTAATTCTTCCAGTATTGAACGAAGAAAATTATCTTGAAGCAGCCGTGAAAGCGGTGCTAGCGCAAGATTTCTCCGGACCTATTGAAGTGGTGTTAGCAGTTGGCCCTTCCAAAGATCGAACTTTAGAAATTGCAAAAAATTTAGCAACGGCAGATTCCAGAATAAAAGTAGTTTCCAATCCCACTGGTAGAACTGCTGCTGGATTAAATCTAGCGATTAAGAATTCTAGCCATCCAATAATTGTCCGAGTTGATGGCCATGCAAATATTGCTAAAGATTACATTTCAATAGCCGTCGATTTATTAGCAGAAACTGGAGCGGTAAATGTTGGTGGCGTAATGGCTGCAGAAGGTCATACTCCATTTGAAAATGCTGTTGCTGGTGCGATGCGCAGCCCGCTTGGTGTAGGAGCGGCGAAATTTCATACCGGGGGAAGCGCCGGGCAGACCGATACCGTCTATCTAGGTGTATTTAAACGAGCTGCAGTAGATGCAATTGGTGGTTTTGATGAACATTTCACCCGAGCGCAAGATTGGGAATTAAATTTTAGATTACGTAAAAATGGCGGCAAAATTTATTTTGATCCTAGGCTTACTGTGACTTATCGGCCGAGAAAATCTTTAACAGCTCTTGCAAAACAATATTTTGAATATGGACGTTGGCGACGCGTTGTTTCACGTACCCACAAGGGAACCATCAACATGCGTTATTTAGCGCCACCTTTTACCTTAGTTGGAGTATCAATCTCGATAGTTGGCGGATTAATCAATCCATTGCTATTTATCCCTGCTGGAATTTATGGATTATTTTTGCTTTTAGCTTCACTTAAGATCGGAAAGACTCTCACAGAGCGATTCTTTTTGCCTGCTATCTTGTTCACGATGCACATGAGTTGGGGAGCAGGTTTTATTACATCTACTCGCCGCTTTGTCAGGTAACCTTGCCTTCATGAGTAAGCCAGTTGAGGTATACGAACCTTTTCGCGCTGGCCTACCGCCTTTGGGAAGATATTGGCGCTCGCTTTGGGCGCGCCGTTCCTTTATTAATGAATATGCGCGATCCGAACTTCATGCCAGCCACTTTGATTCGATATTTGGCCAACTTTGGTTAATCTTAAATCCATTGCTTTTATCAGCAATTTATTTTGTATTAATAAAAATCATCGCTGGCAACGCAGATAGCACTCGCTATGCACATCTTACTTCCAGCCTCTTTCTCTTCTATTTAGTAAGTAATGCCATGAATAGTGGCACCAAATCAGTTACTTCAAGCGAAAGCTTGATTCTAAATACCGCTTTCCCAAGAATTGCATTGCCACTTTCGACGACCATTGTCGCGCTTTTTAAATTCTTGCCAACAATTCCAGTATTTTTAATTATTAAATTTGCGCTGGGATTGCCATTTGATTGGAACATGCTTTGGGGAGCGGTTGTGATGTTTGTGGCTTTGGTATTTGGGCTGGGAATTGCAATTTTGATTGCTGCGGCAAATGTTTATGTTCGCGATATTTCAAATTTTCTACCATACTTAAATCGCACTTTGCTTTATGTATCTCCAGTTTTATTTGAAGCTTCAAGTGTTAGTGACAAGCTTTCGTTTTTAAAGAACATCAATCCGTTCTTTCCGATCCTAGATACCTGGTCAAAAGTCATGGTTCATAATGAAGCTTTAGCCTGGGGTGAAGTTGGTAAAGCAGCAATTTGGGCATTTGGTACTTTGCTAATCGGCAGCTATCTATTTTTATCTCGCGAGAGAGAGTTTGCGGTCCGTGTCTGATCTACACAATCAAGGTGAGATTGCAGTCTCAGTTCAAAACTTAGGTTTGATTTACAAAACTACAATCGATAAGAAGCTCTCGCTTTCAAATCGCATCAAACATTTAGGGCGAGGCACCAAGCAGACCAGAATCGTTAATGCGCTAAATGGCGTTAATTTAGATGTTGATTACGGCAGCGTTTTAGGAGTCGTTGGTGCAAACGGCGCAGGTAAATCCACCATGATGCGCGTGATTAGTGGCATCTTGCCTCCGACAACTGGTCGCGTAGAAGTTTATGGAAAAGTATCTACGTTGTTAGCGCTTGGCGTCGGCTTCAATAAACAATTGACTGGCCGGGAAAATGTAATTTTGGGTGGACTTGCCTCAGGTTTGTCTCGTGCAGAGATTGATGCGCATTTTGAAGAGATTGCTGATTTTGCAGAACTGGGTGAAGCGATTGATGCGCCAATGCGCACCTATTCCTCCGGAATGTATGCCCGTCTTGGTTTACCCGTTGCCGTTACGGTAAAGCCAGATATTTTGATTGTTGATGAAGCGCTAAGTACCGGCGACGCTAGATTCAAAGAGAAGAGTCTGGCCAAATTAAAAGAACTTCGCGGCGATAATCGTGCACTTATCTTGGTAAGCCATGCGCTTGGAACAATTCGTGAAGTTTGCAACGATGTTGCTTGGCTTCACAAAGGTAAATTAATTCAACGTGGCAAACCTAATGATGTAGTTGATGCTTATCAGGATTTCCTTGCAGTCGGAAAGAGCGCTGTAATAAATGAGGATGTATAAAAGCGCAATTGCGCTGATCATATTTTCATTATTTAACACTTCAGCTTTTGCAGCGGACACTTTTACCTTTACCGGAAATGGCTATGGACACGGTGTGGGTTTAAGCCAAATAGGCGGCAAAGCGATGGCGCTAGAAGGAAAGAGCGCGGAAGAGATTCTTAAGTATTACTACACCGGCGTAAATGTTGAACCAGTTTCGGATTGGTATGAAATTCGAATAAATATCGGACATGAATTAACTACCGCATCTTTGCAATTAGTCAGCAATACTGGATTTTTGAAAATAAACGATTATCAAATCAAAGAAAAAGGCGTCATTGCATATTTCAGATATAGCAATTCTGGAATCGTGACCATTATTCGAAAACAGAAAACCACTTTGGCGACCTTGCCCGCTACAAATTCAATCTCAATCCACTGGAGTGGCACTAGAACCCTTGAAGGTACACCGGCGGTGGTGGCATTTAATCCCGGAAAATCACTTCGTTATCAATTTGGCGAGATGAATCTCTTGGTGGTCGGGAAGTATTTTGAAGCAACGAACACAGTTCGCTTAAAAGATGAATATCTCTACGGGGTTTCTGAAGTCTCTAGTGCTTGGCCATTTGAAATGTTGCGGGCTCAAGCAATAGCTGCGCGCTCTTATGCCATGTCTAAAGCTGGAATTTATAGAGCTAGTTGTGATTGTGAACTTTATGGAACGATTAAAGATCAATTATTCGTAGGTGCTACCAAAATTAACGAAGCTAAATATGGTGCAATTTGGAAGAACGCAGTCGATTCCACAAGCGTGGATGAGATGTATGGGTTGGCAATTACATATCAAGGTGCTCCGATTAACGCGTATTACTCATCTTCAACGGGCGGCATGACCGAAAGCGCATTAAATGCATTTGGCACTGCCTTCGATTACTTGCAACCGGTGGCAGATCCAGTCAGCCTTGATCCAAAGCGAAATCCAAAATACGCAACTTGGAAACGCAGTGTAAGTACTACTGTGATTGCAAAAGCATTTGGTTTGCTTGATATACAAAACCTAGAGATTAAAGATAAAAGAATCGAAGCGACCAGTTTGAATGGCACCAAAGCATCTTTAAGGCTGGAAACTTTTAGGTCAAGAGCGGGGCTACCATCACCATTTTTTAATTTGAGTGAAGGATAGAGTTCAAGCCACCCCAAGTACCAGTTTTTAAGACCACCTCAAGCGCACCAGTTTGTGAATTACGACGGAACAATAAATTATTACCACCACTTAACTCTGCCGCTTTCACAATTTGACCATCAGGCAGAGTTACTTTCGCAGCTGCAGTTACATATGTACCAGCCTCAACTACGCAATTATTTCCAAGTGAAATTCCTAATCCGGAATTCGCACCTAATAAAGAATTTTCACCGATGGAAATAACTTGTTTGCCACCACCAGATAAAGTTCCCATAATTGAAGCGCCGCCACCAATGTCGCTGCCATCTCCAACCACAACGCCGGCAGAGATTCTTCCTTCGACCATTGATGCACCCAAAGTACCGGCATTGAAATTTACAAAGCCTTCGTGCATCACAGTGGTACCAGTAGATAAATATGCACCCAAGCGAACTCGATCAGCATCAGCAATACGAACTCCAGATGGAATTACATAATCAACCATTCTTGGGAATTTATCGACTGAGAAAACAGTGACCTGACCAAATTTCGCTCTTAATCTTGCGCGAACTAATTCAAAACCTTCGACTTCACCTGGGCCTATCGTGACTGGGAAACAGATCGGAAGAGCACAC
>OGVJ01000058.1_pt1 | contig 11174 bp, 26 predicted proteins | sample 1575741 | NCBI WGS metagenome assembly OGVJ01 (sample SAMN07581528, study PRJEB24739) | freshwater metagenome | place: Singapore | collected 2015-01 | reverse complement strand
GACACTCTTTCCCTACACGACGCTCTTCCGATCTAAAATGGTGGTCCTCAAATGGCGGATGCACTGAGGTATTACCTTACACAAATTGCACCTGAAACAAAGGATAGTGAATTTATGTGGAAGGGTTTTCAGGACGCCATCAATTCAGAACTGGTAAGCGTGTATGGTAATTTTATCAACCGCTCACTGGTGCTCATGCACAAATTATGTAGCGGCAAAGTGCCTCCATACCACGCAGCCATAGAAGATAGTGAAGACATAGCAGTAAAAGAAGCCATTAGTCGGGTCGGTTGCGCCTACGATTGCTACGGCTCTCGGTGGGCCTGTCGCTGGCATGGCTGTCAAAGCCCTGTCTAATGCCCTACTAGGCCATGCTGACGGCACGGAGGACGAGATCAATGCTGCCCTCGCCAACCCTACGGCTGACCAACTAGCGGCTCTTAAAAAGATCGACGCTGACTTCAAGGTTCAGATGAAATCTCTGGATATTGATCTGGAAAGAATTGCTGCTTCTGATCGTGACAGCGCCAGAAACTACGCCATTATGACCCACGATCTTACACCAAGGGTTTTGGCCGTGATCGTTGTTGTGGCATGGGGATGTGTGCAATGGTTCATGTTGCATAATGTGATCGAAGCATCCATGCGTGAGTTGATTGCCCGTGTTCTCGGCACACTTGATGGCGCTTTGATGTTGGTTCTTTCCTACTATTTTGGCTCCGCTCACCGTCACACGGATGGCAAGTAATGAAATCGAACTTTGACTTTGCTCTCAAGCATCTCCTGAAGCATGAGGGCGGTTATGTAAACCATCCGAAAGACCCGGGAGGACGCACCAACCTCGGTGTCACACAACGTGCATGGGAAGAGTATAAAGGTAATCCTGTCGATGAACAGGAAATGCGGAGCCTGACGCAAGAGATGGTCACGCCGTTCTATAAGACTAAATACTGGAACCTTATCCGAGGGGATGAACTCCCCTCTGGGGTGGACTACTGCGCCTTCGATGTGTCGGTAAACTCTGGTGTCGGTCGAGCCGTGCGCTTCTTACAACTTGCCTCCGGTGTTGTAGCTGATGGTCTGATCGGACCCGGCACAATGAACGCGATTGCCAAGATTGATCCTAAAGAATTGATCCAGAAGATTTGTCAGGAGCGCCGTGAGTTCCTGCACCGTCTAGCGACGTTTGACACATTCGGCACAGGCTGGATGCGTCGGGTGTCAGATGTAGAGCGCGTAGCATTGGAAATGGCAGATGGCTCCCCCTAAATTATCTAAGGAAGTCGCGGCAGAAGCAGTCAAGGTTTTCTTTAAGAACAATCATAATCATGCTGCCGGAGCACGGGAAATGAAACTCCCACGCTCTACCTTCCAAGCCAGAATTGAGTTTGCCAAGAATTTCTATCCAGAGTTGTTCATTGAGTTTAATAATTCCCCGCCACAGAACTGGACGTATCCTCAGTGCCATGAGATCGAATTAGATAACTGTCAGATATTGATCGGATCGGATGCCCATATCTGGCCTCACAATGAAACGATCATGATGAAGGCGTTCGCAATCGCCAGCAAACAATTCAAGCCACAGGTGATCGTCCTAAACGGTGACATCCTAGACGGTGCTAGAGTCAGCCGCCACGGTAGTCTTCTCGGACAGAACGCCCCGAAACTGACAAAGGAAATCGAAGCAGCAACCGCTTGGATCAATACCTTATATAGAGCCAAGTATCGCATCTGGACGATGGGTAATCATGATCAACGTGTCGATAATTATCTGGCCAACAATGCCCCAGAGTTGGATGATTACGCTGGGCGGCTTTCTGATCGGTTCAGCGATTGGACTTTCTGCTGGGCGACTCATATCAACAAAGTGGAAATTCGCCATCGGTTTAGAAGTGGTATTCATGCTGGTTGGAATAGCGCTCTTCACTCTGGGATTTCGGTAGTCACTGGCCATACTCACCAGCTTCAGATCACGGCAGTCAGAAACCGCAACGGTTCCCATTGGGGTGTCGAGTGCGGTATGCTTGGTGATCCAATGCACAAGGCGTTTGAATATGCCGAAGGCACAGCAAGCAGAGCCCAGCCGGGCTTTGTCCTGATCACATTCCGAGACGGTATAATGATGCCGCCAGAACTCTGCGAGTTGGTTGATGGCCGTCCGGTATTCCGTGGCGACTATCTGATTTAATAATACTCTGACGACTCGATCTCATCATAGATCGCTTGGTCTATGCGTTCTAGTTGCTTCTCTTCTAGTGTCTGGATCATGGCATCAATCAGCGCCGGATACGGAGCAACCTCATTGCCATCGGTATTGTAAAGCACGACCTTATAGATCGTAGATATTTTGCTATCATCGACTTGCCAGAAGCCATCTTGTGTCTCGGCCTTATACTCTACCTCGACGCTACCTTCACCGAAGTAGAAATCAGTTCCATGTGTGAACTCAATATCGAAGTCGTATGTGATTGAACCGGATGCCTGCTTCTCAAGGTTATACATTGTTCATGCCTTTGCGATTGTGGTTTTACATATTACCTTATAGCCATGCCTAATCACCGCATCTGTAAGCGCCTTGCGTGTAATACCAAGTTCATGCGCGGCTGATGTAAGTGATAGTCCTTTAACATTGACAAGACGTAAAGCCATGTCAAGTCTTTTCTGCGTCCAAGGTTCAGCCATGATGATGCCATACCTCTAAGTCTTCTGCTGCATCGAGATGATCAAATACGAAACCATGACTGCATGACCACTTCGCCAGTTTGATCGACAACAAGAAGATGTAATACTTCATTTCTGCCTCATCAGTCTCTTTGTGAATGACAACAGCAACTCATGGTGAGCGCCGCCATGCCAGTGTTTCTGCATATACTTTTTATTGAACCACTTCTGCTGGGCTTCTGGGTGACAACCGATTAGCCCAACTCTTCCTTGTATGATTGCCATCGGATCACCGTTAGAATACCGAGCAATGATCTGACAGCGTCCTTCTCCGGTGAATGTGCATCCATCGTAGAAGAACATCTTCGTTTTCTTGCCGAGCCATTCGACATCGGCAATCGTGCTGAATGATCTCTTTACGTCTGCTCCTTCACGCTTGATGTATTGAACGGGACTAAGGCCGTTGAGCAAGTCAAAGTAATCTGGTCCAGCCCAGTAAGCGCCCATACAGATTCCGAGATATTTCCCCCCACGCGAGATGAAATCTTCAATTTCGTTTCCGTCCCTACGTCTAAAGAAATCGTAATATCTTGCCGCATCCCCGATTCCACCGGGAAATGCCACGATGTCTGCGTCTGTAATTGCTTGTGCATATTCTGTCTCGTCGAATGTCACTATAGAGAAATCACCAGACAAAGCCTCGACCATGCCATCGACACAGTCTTGGCTTGCCTCTGGATCATGCCTGAAGATTGCGATCCTACTCTTCATTGTCTCGCATAATCTTTAGTTCGTTAGACAACTTAGTGATTACCCCATTGAGCTTGATGATCTTATCCTTCAGCCAATCATTCTCGGCACGAATGACAGCCATCTCAACCGCATGATCAAGCACATTGTCACGCTCTTTCTTGACCTGAGCCAGTTCCTTGCGGAGTTCTATGATGTGGTCAATGGTTTCCATATCTGCGTATCTAGCCATCGCCATGTCTCTTTTCGTCTCAAAGCCTACCATTTTGATACATCCATATTACGAAGGCTAAGAAGCCAGTGAACATATAGATTGCGAAGACAACGCCAGTAGTGTGATCGTCAACTGGCATCGGCTATATTTTGCTTTGTCTCTGCAAGGTTTAGCTTGCGAATATTGTCAGGTTCTTCATCTGCGAACTGAGCAGCAAAGGTCGTATAGTTAACCAGATCGACCCAGCTATCTGGTTTGGATTTATTGTGGCCGATCCTAGACATTTTTACCGCCATCATAACGACAGCAATATCGTAAGAACTAATCGTCTTCCCAGAGATTGCCGATGCAATCGTTGAGGCTCGAACGAATGACGCACTCATGTCGCCATATTCATTGCCACGCTGATTAACAATCGACTGCGCTGATTTTAATACGTCACTATGGTGCATCGGTTCTCTTCCTTGGTTCACGCTGAATAATTGTGCCATCTAATTTTCTCTTTAATTTGCTTTGCTTTCCGAATGGGAGCGGAGTTCTGGAGACTCTATTACCCAAGTGAAAAGCACGTTGTCTTTTGGCTTTAGAAAGCCTCCTAATATCTTCTTTTGTTTTCCCGCGATGGCAGGACTGGTGAGCCAAAGCGAGGTTATCACCTTGGTCTTCTCCGCCGAGCGAGAGCGGTATGATGTGTTCAATTTCCCAGCGTTCATGGCCCAAGATTTTACCTTGGCAAATATGACACTGGCCGTTGTGTTTGATGAATAATTCTGCACGATATTTCCTCGACTTTGTTTTTCTTAAAGGCGCATCTCGGCCCTCGCCGTCGCCTCTGATGACTGTCTTTCTGCGAACCTCATCCGTATCCATTCCATCTTCACCTTCAAGAGATTAGCTTCCTTCCGCGCCATGACCATCTTCTCAATATACTCATGCCACTCTGGATGCGCTTTAACTTCCATCTCTCGCTGGTTCACTGGCCTGTCAGCGCCTAGTTTAAGAACCCGCTGAGCAAACCAGTGGCTCTTCGTTTCTTCCATCAGGGCGGCAACGGAGTCTTGATGCACCCACTCCTTCGCCGCCAACCTGTATTCTTCGGACAGATTAGTCATTCATCTCGTCCCATTCCTTAGCCCACATATCATTGAAGGCATCCTTCCATGCTTGCGGCCAAGCCTTCGCTTCTTCGCGTAGGTTAGACTTCATCTCAAGCATTTCCTTACGCCCCTTAGCATTGCGGATCATGGCCTCAATCTCAGACCAACGGTTCGGGTTCTCTTTCTTTAGAGCATAAGATGACTTCGGCTTTTCATCGCCAGCCTTAAACTCAACCGACTGATCCAGATCAGGATCGTCTCCAGTCTCAAGGCCGAGTGTCTTTAGCAGAGCATACTTGACCGCATAAGACATTGACTTGCCCGGACCTTTGTCCTGATCGTCGATGCCATATCCGAATGTCTGCACATCAATGTAGTCATGTGGCTCGTCGATGTTCACGAACCGCACGGTCATATGAGCCTCAGTCCTATTCCCAGTCTGGGAAGCAGATGTGTGAACCGGATAGTAAACGATACCAGCCTCAAGCAATGCTGGCCGAACCTTAGCAGTCACAGCATCATGGCTGACGATGCTATAGCGCATACCAGCCTTCTTCTCTTTCTGGATATAAGTTACCGCTTCCATAGCCTTGGCTAGGCGTTGATGAATGTTCATTGAATTGTGTCCTCTTCTTCTGGTTCTTCGTCTTGGTCTAGTTCGTCGCTGAATACATCGTCGATTGCTAACTGCACTTCCTCGGCAGCCATGATCACATCTTCTATTACAGCTCTCAAATCCTCATCCGATGGAGGTTCTTCTGCTGACAGCATTACAAAGAATGTATCCAGTTCAGCCAGTAGTTCATTACTCAGGTGGGCTAGTTCATTGAGTGTCATTAGTTCCCCCTTGACACATTGTGCATACACCGCTACGAATCACGATGTAGCCGAACGCTACATGCACAAATGGAGATTGTCAAATGAGTTTTATGGACGCTTTGAATAATGTGATGGCTATCCAAGAGCGCTACCTGTATCGGGAAAAGAGCCGCGATACTTCTATTGAGGCAGCGAGATCAGTAATCCCACATATGTCAGAAACGCATGAGAAGGTGTTGAGCTATGCGTTTGATTGTGGGTATGGCGGGTTCACCGATGTCGAGATGGCTAATCACTTTGATTGCCTGACCAGCCACTACCGTAGCCGGAGAGCGCAGCTTACTGAGGCTGGCTACATTGTAGCTACAGAGGTTCGTCGCCGTCATCCAGAACGCGGCAATAATCGTGACCATATCGTCTGGAAGCATAAGGACTTCTTAAATGACTAAGCAGTTAAAAGCAGAAATAGAAAGACACCGGGAATACTCTCAATTTTTGAAACGCGAGTTAAGCATAGAGAGAAAAAGGAATGAGGAACTTTTGGGCCGCATAAAAATCAGGATTGTTGAATTAGAAAAGAAAAATTTACAGTTACGGGAAGTGTTGCAGAAGATTGGACGCGGACCTCCGAATGAAGGTGAGCCACTAGATTTGTTAAATAAATTTGTCGATCTAGCCCGTGCCGCGCTGAAAGAGAAAGAGTAATGACGAAAGGATTTCTTAAATGACTAAGCAGCTAAGGATAGAGATCGAAAGACTTTGGAAACGCGGTGAGGAATTGAAGGATCAGTTAATTAAAATGCAAAAGGAAAATGCGCGGTTGCGGGAAGCGTTGAAACAGGCGCAATGTAATTGTGAAGAACCATGCCTTCACGGGAGATGGTGTTCTTCTTGGATTGCCCGCGCCGCGCTGAAGGAGAGAGAGTGATGGACATCGTTGAACGGTTGCGGAAGGAATCGTATTGGGCATTGTCAGGCGAAGCCGCCGACGAGATTGAGCGGTTGCGAAAAACATTGGAAAGGGTATCGAACATTCAGCCAATACGCGGCAATGAGGGAAGCACAGACATTATTTCTTTGGCAAAAGCGCTCTTGAGAATTGATAGGATTGCCCGCGCCGCATTAAAGGAGAAAGAGTGATGACCGTTCGTGAATTGCTTAAGGCTATCGGCAGCCAACACGCTATAGCCAAGCGGCTTGGTGTGACCGAGTCATTGCCAGCACATTGGATCAAGCGGGGGACAATCCCACTCAGATACTGGCAGGGTCTTTTAAAGATGTCCGACGAGAAAGGTGTCGAGATAAACTTGCAGACCATCTACCAAGTTTGTGTTGACGGCATCCGAGAAGGTGATAGCATCTAGCCGCCTCTTGTTAGGCTAGTTCCTCCCCGACTTGGGCCGGAGTTCGCGACAGCTTCGGCCCACTTTTTCAGAGGTTATCATGGGTCCAATAATTCTTGCCGGATCGCTTATAATACTTGGGCCACACTTCTGCTTAGATCGCGCCTTGATCGACAATAGTTTGAGGACTGAATACAAAGAGGAGCCGCAAGAGCCAATAAAAGTCGATGATAAATTGGTTCTTCAGTTCTATCGTGGGCCGAAGTCGTGGACTCTCGTATTCATTGAGCCAGATGGAACGACTTGCATCGTCAATGCTGGCCAAGGTTGGGATTTGAATAAGTCTTGATTGAATTAACAGTCGAATATCCACCCTCAGCTAACCAGCTTTGGAGAGCCGTTCCCGGTCGTGGAGTTATCAAATCGAAGGTCTATCGTGACTGGTTGAAAATAAATCTGTGGATAATTAGTGGACAACTAAAGACAAAAGTATCTGGTCAGTATGTAGTGGTTTTCGAGGCATCAAGACCAGACAAAAGAAGGAGGGACATCGACAATCTAATCAAACCTTTAATGGATTTAATCGTTCAGGCTGGAGCCGTCGAAGACGACAGCCTATGTGCAGAATTAACAGCTAAATGGGTGAACAATGGAAGCGGCGTTAGAATACTCATACGAGAAGCACAAGGCCCTGCGGGAGAAGTTCTATCCTTCTCGGCCAATCGTGCCAGTAAAACCACAAGAGAAGCTGCCTGAGCCGATAGAGCCTCGCAAGCCAGTAGTCAGAGACATCATTAACCTAGCCCCTGAAGAGCCACAGGAAGAGATTGCTCTTCGTGCCATGCTTGATCAAGTCTGGACTAAAATCTATGGCGAGGATGAGTTCCTTCGGAAGACAGCATTTCTGATGAAAGGGTTCTCCGGTCGGCAGTCGGCTCGGTATGTGATCGCCAAGGTTCTAGTAAAGCATGGCATGACGTTCATCGATGTAGCCGGACAAGCTAAGAGCCAGAAGTTCGTCGATTGTCGTCGGGAGATTTACTATCGGCTGAGACGGGAGCTTGGTTTGAGTCTCATGCAAGTCGGTCAGATGGTCAATAAGGACCATACATCGGTGCTTCACGGCTATCGTAAGATGGAAGAGAAGATTGCTAACGGGTTCAAATTAGATTAAAAAAAGGTGAGGCGACTACTGGAAAACGCAAAAAACAGTAGCCGCCTCTAAACCTACGTTGCAGCGTAGGCGTGTTGTCTAATCTTATGGACGATCATGCCTACCTTTTCAAGAGGATTAAGGCAGTGTCCAAGTGGTTCAGACTTTACAATGAAGTTCTCAACGATCCCAAAGTTCAGGCTTTAGATGCCGAGACATTCCGGCATTGGATCAATCTATTGTGCATTGCAAGCATGAAGGACGGTGTTCTGCCGGACGTTGCTGACATTGCCTTTCATCTCAGAATTGAAAAGAACGCTGTCGTAACGCTCCTCGAACGGTTGCTTAACGCTACCCTTATCGACAAGCTGAACGGTGGCACTAACGGGTATCACTACGCTCCTCACAACTGGGATAAAAGACAATATAAATCAGACACTTCTACGGAAAGAGTGAAACGTTTCAGGAAACGTTCCGAAACCGTTACTGTAACGCCCCCAGATACAGATACAGATACAGATACAGAACAGAATAAGAAATATATTCATCAACCGAAACAAGTTCGGTCGAAGGATAGTAAGTCTAAGGACTTTGATAAGTTTTGGCTTGGCTATCCAAGGAAAGTAGGCAAAGGAGCAGCCGAGAAAGCGTGGGTTAAAGCGGTGCAGAGCACGGAAGCCAGCGTAATCATAGCTTCACTCGGTAGCCATAAGTTTTCAGAGGATATTAATTATATTCCTCATCCGGCCACTTGGTTGAACCAGAGACGTTGGGAAGATGTGCCGACCGTGGGAAGTTCCCCCGCCGCGCCGACTCAGAACGCCATGGTAATACCTACGCCAGAAGCCAATTTTCCGCCCGATGGCTCGGTTGAATATACGCCATGGGCATCCCGTATCCGGGCGCACAACACAGGTCACGATCCTGATTGGATAGCTAACAGGTTCCGGGACTTTTGCCGCTCGAAAAATATAGCGTTCAATTCGCCTCACATAATCAAGGCATTGGACGGATTTACTCGCGCCCAAAAGAGAGTTTAGGCAGCGCGCCATGGAAATACTTTGGAAATCAAATTTATTTTGGGCCGCCCTGAGATTTGCCCACGGGTAAAATGGCCCGTCCGATTGCGACCATAACGCCATGGGGATATTGTTATCAGATTGCACAATTTGAAAGGATCAAATGCAATGACGACTCAAAAAAACATGGGCAAGATTTGGAAGAATCCTACCAAAAAAGAAGACAAGCACCCGGACTTAAAAGGGTACATATGGATTGAAGGCGTGAAGTACGACTTAGGGGGCTGGCAACGTGACGAAGACGGCCGGACTTTTTATTCACTATCGGCCCGGCAATATGAGAATCCCGACAATAGCGGAATCGCCCGGACCGTCGGGAAGCAAGGCGTAAGGACTCCAGCCGACGGGTACGGCTCGGCGCATGATTTAAACGACTCTATTCCTTTTTAAGGATAGGCTCAAGAATCGATTTAAACTAGGCTAGAATCGGCAAGCTGAATTTTCCGGTCCGAAGCACTAGCAACAAAAAAAGCGGCTTAGCGGCCGCTTTAATTGCATTTAAATAATGTCATGATTTAATCATTGGTTACCCCATAAGGCGTTTCCGATAAAGAAAAGGATAAAGGCGAAAACGACTGGACCGAAGAGGATTAAGCCGTCTAGAGCGGTTAATGTATGCATAGCGATTCCATTATGATTAAGCAGCGATAGCGTCGGCACGTTTCTTTTGTACGCCATGAGCTGGAAAGCCGACAATTGTTTCACGTTGTAAGGCGCATAAGCCGCAAGATTTACAAGTGACATCGTCACGATACGTTGCCGGGCAAACGGTCACTTTACGGCCAGCCGGTGTCGTGATTTTTTCTGGACCGTTAACGCTAGACGGCAAGACGACAACGACGGGCCCGGCTTTAGTGTCGGCCAATGCGTCGGCATGTTTCAAATTATTAGCCGATAAGTTTACAGTGAAGCCGCTTTTATTGGCATGACTTACGGCTTCCCGATTCTTGGCATTATTGACCACGTCGTAATGCGTATAAGTAAAGCCGCGCTTCCCGGCATTGGCAAGGACTAGAGACTTTAAAGCCGTTTCGTCTATCGCAATGCGATTCCCGGGCAAGTCTCCAGCTTGGTTATGTCTCCATAAAGTGTCTAGAGGCATGCCGAAGACGACTTTAATAAATTCATGCCATGCCATGCCAGCTTTATGTTCCGTGACTTTTTGCCAGTACATGCCGAGCGGACCATTGCCAGCATAGCAGCCGTTTTGCCGAAGCGGGCATGCGTCGGGACATGTTGCGTAGGTTGTGGTCGAAACGGGAATCTTGCCCGTCTTTTCGTTGCGCGATTCCATGGTTAATGCGACTTGATAAGTCATGATTGTTCATCCCTATTTAAATAATTGCGTTTTGACGTAGTGCTTCCCGATAGGCTGCTTTAGCTTGCCAAGTAAGTTTAGGCCCGTTTTTTAAAGCGCCCGTAAAGATTAGGCCGAATTGACGGCCGCGCTCATATTGCCATTGCTTGTTAGTCTCAAAGCTATCAGGAAAAGCGTCATAATTAAGCGGCTTCCCGGCTTGCGACTCTCTAAAGCCGCGTACGAAAGCAGCCGTACGCATAACGGATTCTAGCTTTACCCTTACAGTCTTTAATTGCGACATGTTATTTAATCCCGGCTAGCGTTTTCAATTCGGATTTAATCCGCTTGGCCGTTTCACCACGCCATGAGCTGGCATTGGCAAGGAAATATAAGACAACGCCTTTAGCCGAGTCTGAATAAAAACGGTCCGATATCTCGTTAAGCTGGCTTAACGCGTCAATATACGGTACCGCGCCGAAGTACGGCTTTTTCCAGTCGGCTTTGATATCCCGGGCGATGATTGATAAAGAGCGAGTCGTCATGATTGTGAATCCTTGATTGTGCATTATCGGCCGCTTGCCGACACTTACAATATGTCAATATTGCTTTAGCTTGTCAATCAAGAATATAAGAAAAAATCAGCAATATTGTAAGGCGTTGAAATTGCTAGAGAATCAAGAAAAGAAAAGAGAGCTAATTAAGCGCAAGCCGACGGCTAAGGGATTAAGAAGATCGGAAGAGCACACGTCTGAACTCCA
>OGVJ01000057.1_pt1 | contig 11327 bp, 19 predicted proteins | sample 1575741 | NCBI WGS metagenome assembly OGVJ01 (sample SAMN07581528, study PRJEB24739) | freshwater metagenome | place: Singapore | collected 2015-01 | reverse complement strand
GTTTCCCAGTCACGATATACAGATATTCAATGAAGCCAATGTGACGGCTACCGGCCTAGCCAAGCAGACTGCCAGCGATGCCACCAGCATTGCTACCTATTTCAAGCATTCCTACAATGTGAGTGATTTGCTCATGCAAACTACCGATGAGGCAATGAACTATGCGAAGGCTTATGTTGCCAGCCGCAAGGACACCAGCATTCGAGCAGACAGCATCACTCTTGATCTCACCACAGCGAACTACGCCGCAGGGGTCACAGCAGCCCTCAGCCTTGATTACTTTGACCCAGTAACTATCAAGCAGCAACAGCCTAATGGCACCACGCTGCAAAAGACTTTTCAAATATTTGGCGTAAGCCATGATGTGCGGCCAAGCCAATGGCGGACTACCTTCACAACTTTAGAACCTATAATTGATGGGTTTGTAGTTGGCAATACCAATTTCGGCATTTTGGGCACTAATGTCCTATCATATTAACCCTAAGGAGAAATAATGGCCACAGGATTTCCAGCAGCAACAGGTGATGTGCTCACTTCTGCAATGTTCAATGGGTTGGTGACTTACACGCTCAACTCACAAAGCGGAGCGACTTATACGCTTGCTTCCACGGATCAATACCAAGTGCTAGTAGTGACCACCAATGCCAGCACCAAGACAGTAAGCATTCCTACCGATGCTACCTACGCTTTTCCTAATGGAACAGCGATAACAATTCTTAATACTGGTGCCGGACTTCTCACCATTAACGCAGTGACTTCCGGTACAACCACAGTAACTAGCGCAGGTGCAGTATCGGCAGCTCCAACTGTTGCACAATACAAAGCTGCCGTAGCCATCAAGACTGGCACTAATGCTTGGACTGTTGTGGGGTCAGTAGCCTAATGATTGGTGCATTAGTAGCAGGTATTACTGGATCAGGTGGCGCAAGCCTATCCAGTTATGAATCTATTGCTACTGCTACTGGCACGGGTTCAAGCGGAACCATTACTTTTAGTTCTATTCCTAGCACCTTTAAGCATTTACAAATCAGAGGCATTGGGAGAACCGATGGCGGTAATGTTAATGGTTTATTAAGATTCAATTCCGACAGTGGAACTAATTATGCGTACCACATTTTGTATGGTGATGGTAGCGCGGCTGGTGCCCAAGGTTTTGCTTCCGATACGAGCATTAATTTTGCACGAACTGCGGTTTCTACATCCACTGCTGATGTATTAGGTGGAACTGTTGTCGATATTTTGGATTATGGATCAACAACAAAAAATAAAACAGTTAGAGCCTTTTTTGGTTTTGATATGAATACTGCTTCGACCACTTATCAAGTCCGTATTGGCTCTGGTTTATGGATGAATACAAACGCTATAACTTCAATTAGTCTAATTGCCGGCGGTTCTGCTAACTGGACTACTCAAACCACTTTTGCCCTATACGGAATTAAGGAAGCATAATGGCAGCAGGAGCAACTTACGAGCCAATAGCAACGAGCAGCCCAAGCGGTACTAATTCCGTAACTTTTAATAGTTTGGGTTCTTATACTGATATTAGATTAGTTGGGCAAGTTATCACTACCGTTGCAGGTCAAGGCGTATTGTGTCGTGTAAATGGAGATACGGGTGTTAATTATTCGGTCACGCAATTAAGAGGAACCGGAGCAAGTGCGGTATCTAATAGATTTAGTAATGATTCTATGTATTTCGGAGAGTGGAATACTTCGGGTACTAGTACCACTTTACCTATGTATGGTTCTTTAGATTTTTTCTCTTATGGTGGATCAACAAAGAAAACTGTTTTGGGTATGGGAGCAAATGACCAAAATGGCTCAGGAGCAGTAAATCGTTTTGTTTGGTTATGGAACAATACCGCAGCCATTACTTCTATTACTTTAAGTTTGGCAAGCGGCAATTTTAGTGCGGGTACTATGTTTACCCTCTACGGAATAAAGGCGGCCTAAATGCCATCACCTACTTATGTCGCTCTTGCTAAAACAGTTTTGACGGGAACTGCCACCACAGTTTCATTTACTGGGATTGATACTACTTACACAGATTTAGTAATTTTGTGCAGCGCTAGAGATACAGGAACGGGAGCAAATTACACAATAGATGTAAGGTTAAACGGCAACACAAATGCTGATTTTTCTACTACAAGTCTTGAAGGTTCAGGATCGGCAGCCGCTTCTGGGAGATGGAGCGCAACTAGCATTGGGCGGGCTGGTATGTCGGACGGCGGTTCCCAAACCGCAAATACTTTTGGAAGTTCTGAGATATATTTCCCAAACTACCGCAGCACACAGTATAAGGTTTTTTCAAGTACAGGCGTAACAGAAAATAACGCTACCGCGGCAGCCATTAGATGTTTTGCTAATCTAAAATCAGATACTACCGCAATAACTCAAATAGAACTAAGACCTGATACTGGATTTGCTTCCGGCTCACGCTTTGACCTATACGGCATTAAGAACTCATAAGGAGAAAAATGGCAGACACACCCACCAAGTTAATCGTAGATTGCTCGACAGGGGAGCAGACAATAGTAGAACTTACCGCTGAGGAAATTGCTCAACTGGAAGCTGACCGCCTAGCCGCTGAAGCACAGCGAGCAGAGCAAGAGGCAGTAGAGGCAGCTCGTGTTGCTAAGCGCATGAGCGCAGCAGACAAGTTACGCGCACTTGGGCTTGAAGAAGAAGAAGTCGAAGCATTACTCTACTAACCGGCGATTGCACAGAAGAGATGTTGCCGAATATGGATGATTGGGAGTGGGATGTAGATGGCAAGCAGCCAGAACGGATGGCCAGCATCACCCGACCCCAAGACTATAGGCATCAAGTCTTACCTTGTTCCTAACACCAAGCTCAAGCTCAGGGTGGCAGAGAAGGTTGCGCCCATCCTTATCAACTTTGCTGCTGAGTTTAATGAGCTGGTGGAGAAACTGGAAGGCAAGCAACTCGATGATTGGGGTTGGGCTTGGAGAAATGTGCGTGGATCAACAGATATGCTGAGTAACCACGCCAGTGGTAGTGCGATTGACCTGAACGCCAACAAACATCCGCTCGGTTCTAAAGATACTTTTCAGCCTAAGCAAGTGGATGCGTTATTAGAGTTATGCGACAAGTACCGGCTCAGATGGGGTGGGCTTTACCGCAATCGAAAAGATGAAATGCACTTTGAGATTGTGGAATCACCATTGAATGTAAAGAAAACCATTGAGCGATTGGAACTGACCATATGAAACTCGACAGCAAGCAAATCATGATGGGCATTACCGGCTTCCTAGTCTGCTGGCAAGCCACCAATTTTGAGCTTGACTATCGTTCTATCCTCTCAGCAATCGTGGCTGCTGGCCTATCTGGTGCAAACGGAAAGAAACCCAAGGCATGAACCTAGGCAACTGGATTGCCGTTATCACAGTGGCGTTTACAGCCCTTGGTGGCATGGCTGCCCTTGTCCAGTTCCTTGTTAAGCATTACCTTGCGGAGCTTCGACCCAATGGCGGCTCAAGCCTCAAGGATCAAGTCAACGACCTTTCCAAGCGTGTGGATGATATTTACAAAATACTTCTCAATAAGACGCTATCCTAGTAACCGCGAAAGGGGCTCAAATGGAACATGACGATAACCCAGACCTCATTCTTATGGCTGAGCCCTTATCGCCAATGCTTGCTAATGCGCTAGAAGCGTACCGATTGCTTATTACTTATCAGCGCGTAGGTTTCACCCGAGCAGAAGCTTTCGACATTGTGCTGAACCAAATACCAGATTGGACTTTTCCTAGCACCACAGTCATTGAAGAAGAACCGCAAGATGATGATGACGATGATGATCTATGGGAAGAAATCCCTGACGAATTGACTGAGGATGACGACACCGACTACTAAGCGGATTGTTGTAATATCTGACCTGCAGATTCCGTACCATCACCCATCTGCAGTGGGAGCACTTCTTGGATTTGTTAAGCGTGTTAAACCAGATGCTCTTGCGTGTGTCGGAGACGAAGCAGACCTACCCATGGTCAGCAGATGGGAGGATGGATACCGAGGCGAGTACAGCCCAGCCATCCAATCTGACCTTGACTCCACTAGAAGTGTTTTGGCGGCTTTTAGAAACGCACTCGGAGCAGATAAACCATTTCACTTGGTGCGATCCAATCACACCGACCGACTTGAGCGATACATCGAGCGCAAAGCTCCCGCCATTGCAGCACTAAGGGGCATTCGCTACCAAGACCTAGTAGGGCTCAAAGAGCTAGGGATTACATGGCATGAGAAGATGGCTGAGATTGCTCCCAATGTTTTGCTCGCCCATGGAGATGAGGGGTCAATATCCCAAGTGTCCGGAATGACCGGATACAAACTCATGGAAGCTACAGGCAAATCAATTGTGTGCGGGCATACCCATAGACAAGGCCTAGTATGGGCTTCTAAGGGCTTCAACGGGCGATTAGAGAGCCGATTTGCCTTGGAGGTAGGTCACCTCATGGACATGGGTAAAGCGGCTTATTTGAGGCCTAGAGGGGCTGCAAACTGGCAGTTAGGTTTTGGGATACTGGAAGTGACTGGAAAGCACATTACCCCCTATGCCGTACCCATGCGACCTGATGGATCATTTACTTGGGCAGGAAAAAACTTTTCATAAATCCTTGACTTTCACAAGCCCAATCCCCATACTGGTGATAACCAAGACCTGAAGGGGGTCACAATGTCTACATCAACAATCGTATGGATAGGAATATCGCTGTGGGTATTTGCCTTTTTGGGAATGCTCATTGGCTACACACTTGGGCATGACGATGGATACCGCCAAGGCTACGAAACAGGCAAGCTCCATGATTAAGCGGCTGGACGATAGCAAGGCCAACTGCCGCGGCATCAACACTGATTACTTCTACATGACCGAGAGTGATTTACAGTCTGAGGGGCTATCACTCAGGGTCATTCGCCGCATTTGCTTTGACTGCCCTATTCAGGAAGCTTGCGCTGAGTATGGTTTTAAGTATGAACGCCATGGCACATTTGGGGGCTACACCGAACAGGAGCGAGCCCTGATCATGGCAAAGAAGTGGAACCACAAAGAACTACGCCGGATGTTCGAGCAGTTGGCGATATTGGGAGTACGCTTGAGCAAGGTGTTCGAGTACCCAGAGATAAAGACCGAGTATCTAGTACCTGCATACTGGATGAAAGAAGGGGCATGATGAGTAAGTTCGATTTGGAGAACTATGAAACAGTGGATGAGCGCATCCATAAGTTTTGGGAAATGTATCCTAATGGATCAATACAGACTGATTTGTTTAGCGAAACAAGAGCTGATGATCGCTTGGAATGGGTTTGCAAAGCATCGGTTAAGACTAATCGTGATGAAGGCATTGTGGTTACTGGTTGGGCTACGGAATATGAAGGAGCCAATAAGTTTGCCCCGACCAATGCGCCGGAGCTTGCTGAAACTTCTGCTATTGGCAGAGCGTTGGCTAACCTTGGACTATCAAAAGTTGGAAAACGAGCTTCGCAGGATGAAGTGGCTTCCGCACGATCTAAGGAAACAGCACCTAAGCCAGTGCAAGAGGATGACCCATGGGCTAAAGGCATGGAAATCCTTGGCGATGCACTAGCAGCTCAACCCATTGAAAACTCAACCAGCTACAAGTGCGCGCATGGGGTCATGGTGTACAAGACTGGCGTGTCGAAAAAGACTGGCAAACCTTGGGCGGGTTATTTCTGCCCTGATAATGTCCAATTATGCGACACAAAATGGCAGAAGGTGGGCTAATGGGATGGGTTAGCCTTTCGCGCAATAATACACCAACAGTATATTTTGGGGTAGAAGGGGAGTTTCTCGACATTTGCGACCTTTGCAACTACCCTTACCGAGCAGAATCTAAATATGTGGTGGCACAGCATAGCGAGGAAGCTGGCGTGATCCATTACATCTGGACTTGCCCTGATTGCGCTTGCAAGAATATGCGATGAGCCAATCTAGGAAACATCGGGGCTATGCAACACAGCGAATACTTGCAGCCTATTTGCGTGAGCATGGATTCCCGTTCGCTGAACCCGTTGGGGCTGGTCGCTCAGGGTCGGACATTACTGGCACTATTGGAATTGATTGGGAAATCAAGGCGAGGGCTCGATTCAACCCAAAAGAAACCATAGACCAGTTGTCCGAGCGATGTAATGGCAAGGATTTACCCATTGCCGTAATGCGCCTCAACGGGCAAGGCGAAGCTTCTATATCTAGTTGGGTTGCTATGCTAACGCTACAAGACCTAGTGGTTCTGTTGCGAGAGGCTGGCTATGGAGAACCCATCGCGTGAAGTGGGCTGGTATGGCTACTGGTGCAGTTATTGTGAAGCATATACATGGATGGCGCAATTCGAGGGGGATGAGGCAGGCAATGTCCGATGCAGAAAATGTAAATACGATACCGAGCGAATGGAACGCTGGTACTCACACGCAGAGTTTATGGGCAATGTTGTCCGAACATACACTTGAACGATGCCGCAATTGTGGTGGCTGGAAACATGATCCATTGCCTTGCACAACTTGTGTCATGATGGATGCGAGGGTCGCATGAGCTTCCACTTTGTTGAACGCTGGACATACCGGATGGATGGCTATGGTGGCGTGGATAATTGCTCGTCTTGCGATGCTTTTGAGCCGGTGCATGAGTTCTGCCGCCTTGAGGATGGCCGCGTAATGTTCTTTTGCAAGGATTGCCAAGCAGACTTGAAACTGTAATGTGCTACCATTTTAGAATTATCGGCTGGCAACCGACCTATCGTCCGTTAGAGGGACATTACCAACCTACCCAAAAACGCTTATGGTGGGGATTAGGAGCAGCAAAGGGATGAACACGAATCGCCTCACCCAGAAGGAACCTGCTCTTATGCGCGGCGCGATTATTTCCACAGCCACAGCTTTTGTCTTAATCGCATCTGCCGTAACCGCTGCAGGTAAGCCTGCTGATGTAGGTGCCAAACCTACGAGGCAGGAGATACTTACCCAGCTACGGCTGATGTCTTTAAATCATCAAGAGTATCAATGTAACAAAGAGATCATTAGAAAAGAATCTAACTACAACACCAGCGCAAAGAACGGAAGCCACTACGGACTCGCACAAGGTCGCTCGCCGTACTTGGCCACAGCAACCATGCAAGAACAGTTACACTGGTATATCCAATACATCCGAGCCAGATATGGCGATGGATGTCGGGCTCTTAAGCATCATAAGAAACATAATTGGTACTAATGAAACCATACCTAGCAACTGCTGATTGGAAGAAGCGTAGGCTTCTCGTTCTCAAGCGTGATAGTTATACCTGCTACTACTGTGGCTTGGATGCTAACAGCGTAGATCATGTACTACCTAGGAGTAGGGGTGGTACTGATGACTTGGATAACCTAGTAGCTTGTTGCTCTAGTTGTAACAGCTCTAAGGGGGATAGGTTTTTTTCTAGCAGACATCTACCCCCCCTTGCAATCCCAGAATCTCTCTCTAATGTGTATAAATCACCATTCACAACCGATACAGACTGACTTGTTGCCAAAATGAACCCAACCGAGCCGACTACATCCGATGAGGAACTAAAAGGTTTTTCGCTCCCCCGAATCCAAACGCCTGAGCTGGATTTGCCGTCTAGGGGCGATGATGTAGCCAGACTTGCTGATCAAATAGGTGTACCTTTGCTGCCATGGCAAAACCATGTAATCCAGCAAGCTGCCAAGGTGCGGCCTAATGGAAAATGGGCGCATAAAACCAATGGAGTACTGGTTGCACGACAGAATGGCAAGACCCACCTGCTTAGAATGCGAATCCTTGCCGGTTTGTTCTTGTGGGATGAGAGGCTCATTCTCGCGACTGCTCAGAATCGAGATATTGCGCTCGAAACCTTCCGGCTGGTTGCCGACACCATCGAGGACAATGGCTTTCTCGCTGATCAGGTCAAGTACATCCGTAAAGCAAATGGTCAAGAGGAAATCACAACCAAGAGCGGAAATCGGTACAAGATTGTGGCTCCTAATAGTGGCGCGCGTGGTATGTCTGCAGATTTGGTCATCATTGATGAGGCAAGAGAAATGGTCAATACCGAGGCCTACGCTGCTTTGGTGTATACAACGATGGCCAGACCCAAAAGTCAGATTTGGCTTACTTCTAATGCTGGAGATGCGTTCTCATCCGTACTCAATCGAGCTCGAGAGCAGGCCTACCAAGCCATTGCTGCACCAAGTTCCGATGAAACTATTGGCTGGTGGGAATACTCAGCACCAGAAGGAGCAAAGATAGCTGACCAAACTGCATGGCAATATTCCAACCCTGCACTTGGTTACACCATTGATATTGATGGCATCAAAGCTCGACTGAAAGACCCAGAATCGGTATTTCGCACAGAAGTGCTTTGCCAGTGGGTTGAAACCCTACAAAACCCCTTTCCTGAAGGTGCGTGGGCTAATTGCTTGGATCAAAACATCAAATTGCCAGATGGCAAGGCTCAGTACCTAGCAATAGATGTTTCGCCAGATAGACGACACGCCTCACTTGTTGGAGCAACCCGCATAGATGATGAGATTGTGGTGGGTTTGCTGCAAACTTGGGAATCAGACTCTAGCGTTGATGATCTCAAGATAGCTGCTGCAGTCAGCGATTGGGCTCGCAAGTTCAATAGCCAGTGCATTGGGTACGACAAATACACCGCTTCCGGCATTGCTGCCCGCTTATCGGCTGCTGGCATCCCAGTGCAGGATTTATCGGGTTCTACCTTCTACCAAGCTTGCGATGAGCTGCTTTCGGCTATGTCCAGCGGCAGATTGCGCCACGCAGGTCAGGAAGTGCTTACTGCCCACATTTACGCTTGCGCTCGCAAATCCGGAGCAGATGGCGGCTGGCGCATTGTTCGCAAGGATTCTAGCGGATATGTGACTGCTGCCGTTGCTTTAGCCATGGTGACTCACTTTGCCGTCAAGCCTTCGCAAGTTGCAGGAATCTTTGCGGTATGATATGCAAAAATCATTATTTAATGTTATTATGGTGACTTATGGGAATTCGAGATAGTTTGCGCCTTGTTAAAAATGCCGAATTACTACCGGCGCATCAGGATGTCTATGCCCAGCTCAATCCCAATGTCTATGGATCACAATTTGGCGTAGCAAGCTTAAATGTTCCTTTCACTTATGTAACCCGCGATGAAGCTATGACTGTTCCGGCGGTTGCTCGCGCGCGAAATATCATTGCGGGAACCCTTGCGTCACTTCCGCTAGAACTTTACAACAGCCGCGATGAAGAATTACCCAAACCCCGTTGGATGAAGCAACCAGACCCACATTCTGCTTATGGCACGATGATGGCATGGACAATTGATGATTTGCTTTTCAACGGCAATGCCTATTGGCAGATTATTGAAGTATACAAAGAGGATGGCAGACCTTCTGCTTTCCGGTACATTAATTACAATCGGGTAACCCCTAAGTATGGCCAAGATATGCACATGGTCGAGGGTTATTTGGTAGATGGCGCAAATGTGCCAAACAACGGACTTGGTTCACTGATTACTTTCCAAGCATTAGATGAAGGCGTACTCAAGCGCGGTGCTCCAACAATTAAGACAGCTATTGCCCTTGAGCAAGCTGCAAAGCGTTCAGCAGAAGAACCAGTTCCAAACGGAGTTCTCAAGAATACCGGTATGGATTTGCCAGAAGATCAAGTAATGAATCTTCTAGCACGTTTTAAGTCTGCTCGCAACACCAGAGCAACTGCTTACATGACTTCCAATCTTGAGTACCAACCAATGCAATTTGACAATACGCAATTACAACTCGTTGAGTCGCGTAAAGCAATGCAAACCATGATTGCTCAAATGATGAATGTTCCAGCGTATTTGTTGGATGCTGAAACTGGTGGAAGCCTTACTTATAACAACGCCGAAGGCCAGAAGCGTTATTTGGTGGATTTCTCACTACGCAACATCATTACAGTGTTAGAAAATCGCTTGAGCATGGATGATATTACAATAACTGGCCAGCACGTTCGATTTGACCTAGATGACTTCCTACGCGGCAATCCAACCGAGCGCGCAGCGTTCTATCGTGATGTAGTGCCACTTGGAATCCTTACAGTGGATGAAGCCCGAGCGATGGAAGATTTATCACCAGCCCCAAGGAGTACAAATGGAGCTTAACTTTTCGCTACCACGCGAAATCACCGCAAATGTTGCCAAGCGCACCATCACTGGTTTAATTGCGCCATACAATGAAGTGGGATTTACCAGCGCAGGTGAAGTTATTTTTAAGGAAGGCGCATTTGGCGATATTCAAGCCAGTGCCATCAAGCTTCTTACGGATCATGAAATGGCCAGACCGATTGGCAAAATGGTCAGCGCAGAATCCACGCCGGATGGCGTAGTTGCCACATTCAAGCTTGGTAGCAGCACTCGCGCTACCGACGCACTCATTGAGGCATCAGAAGGACTGAAGAACGGGTTGAGCGTGGGGGCTCGCATCGTTGATTATGCAACAGACAAAGACGGCCGCATGATTGTATCTGCTGCCACTTTGCGAGAAGTTTCCCTCGTCACTGAACCTGCTTTTGCAGAGGCGCGGGTATTGGAAGTTGCGGCGAGCGCAACACCAACAGAAGAAGAAAAGGAAGAACCTATGTCTGAACCAACAAAGGATGAGGTTGTAGAGGCTGCACCAGCAGTCGAAGCAGCAGCTCCATCGGTTGAGGCAGCGAAGCCAACAGTTGCGCTTGCCTACACCAAACCACGCTCACCAATCGTAGATTCCGCTTCATACTTGGAGCACACTCTCAAGGCATCATTTGGTAATGAGGATTCTCGCCAATATGTTAAGGCAGCAGATGATTCGACTTCTACAAATACGGGTTTGACTTTAGCACCCCATATGCAGGAATTCATCAGCTCAACTGTCGGCATTCGCCCAGCGATTGATGCAGTTTCTCGCGGCGCACTTCCAGCATCGGGAATGTCTTTTACCATTCCTAAGCTCACCACTGCTCCAACTGTTGCAGAAACCGCAGAAGCAGCAGCTCCATCCGAAACCGGAATGGTATCTACCTACATCACTGTTGATGTAAAGAAAGCCGCTGGTTTGAACCGAGTCAGCTATGAGTTGCTAGATCGCTCGTCACCAGCGTTTTACAACGAGCTCCTTACCCAAATGCAGCGCGCATACGCCAAGGCAACAGACCAAGCACTTCTCACCGCTCTTATCGCAGGTGGAACCGCAGCAACTTCTGTTGCAGCAACCGCAGCAGGTTTGCAATCATTCGTAGCAACTGAGTCAGCAGCAGCTTTTGGTGCAACTGGTGGCGATTACGCCA
>OGVJ01000056.1_pt1 | contig 11383 bp, 34 predicted proteins | sample 1575741 | NCBI WGS metagenome assembly OGVJ01 (sample SAMN07581528, study PRJEB24739) | freshwater metagenome | place: Singapore | collected 2015-01 | reverse complement strand
GAAAGACTCCAGATGGAGCTTCTTTGGCGTGAAAACAGGGCAAAAAAGTCCTTGACTTAAATTCACGGATGTGGTATAATTACTCTATTGAAGGAGTAAACTTATGTACCAAGTTGTTATTGTTCAAGATGGCGAAACTGCTAGGCTTGATTGTGAGACTCTGGAAGAAGCCCAGAACGTTCGTCGTTCCTTTGTCAATTATGGTAAGTGTCAATCAGTGACAATTGAAGAGGTTCAACAATGACTCTTACTTCTATGATCGTTCGCCAAAACAACAAGTGTTACTATTGCAAGTGCGAGATGGACAATGTCAAGAAGTCTCCGAATCAAGCCACTGTTGAACACTTGATTGATAAGTGGTCTAGTCCTGGTCATAAAAAGATTGAATCTGCTTCGAATCTCGTGGCTGCTTGTTTCCAGTGTAATAACTCTCGTGGCGCTGCTCGTAACCGAATTGCCCGTGATTACTACAAAAGTCAGGCTGCTAAGAAGAGTATGAAACTCGCTGTAGCATCAACATCAAGTCGCTCTCTGTTTAAATTGTTTGGCCCAGTGCCACAAACTCTATTTGTTATGTAAGGAATTGAAATGCGTAAACTTGCTTCTATTCGTCGTATTGATTCTCTGACTCCGATTGATGGAGCAGATAAGATTGAACTTGCCACTGTTGGTGGTTGGAAAGTTGTATGCCAAAAGGGTTTGTACAACGAAGGTGATCTTGCTGTTTACTTTGAGATCGACTCTTGGATTCCCCACACAATCGCTCCATTCTTGAGCAAGGGTCAATACCCTCGCGTGTTTGAAGGTGTTGAAGGTGAACGTCTGAAGACTATCAAGCTGCGCGGTCAACTGTCTCAAGGGCTGTTGATGCCGTTGGATGAAGCCTGCAAGAACATTGAATCACAACTCTTTGAGGGTTTGGATGTAACCGTTCCTCTGGGCGTTCTTAAGTGGGAAAAGGCTGTTCCAGCACAACTTGCTGGCGTGTGTAAGGGTAACTTTCCTTCTCTGATTCCAAAGACCGATCAAGAACGTGCCCAAAACTTGGTGAAAGAAATTGTCGCTGCCAACGAGGCTGGTATTCAATTTGAAATCACCGAAAAGCTGGAAGGTTCTTCAATGACCGTCTACCGTATCAAAGGTGAGTTCGGTGTTTGCTCGCGCAACCTTGACTTGAAAGAAGATCCTAACAACTCTTTCTGGGCTACTGCTATCGCTGATGATATCAACGCTCAAATGATGTCTATTGATCCATACTGGGATTGGGCTATCCAAGGTGAACTGATTGGTCCTGGTGTACAAGGTAACATCTACAATCTGCCTAAACTAGAGTTCCGTGTGTTTGATGTTTACGATATCCAAATGGGTGCGTACATGAAGCCTGAGGCACGTCGTCGCTTGATTGAAACCATTGGCTTGAAGCATGTGCCAGTTATTGCACACACCGCTTCATTGTATGACACTTTAGGTATTACTGACATTCCGCAGCTGTTGAAGTTTGCGGAAGGTAAGTCTGTTATGGGTGTTGTTGACACTGAACGTGAAGGTGTTGTTTTTAAAGAAGTTAATGGTGGTATGACGTTCAAAGCCATCTCTAACGCATATCTACTTGGAGAAAAATGATGGATTTGGCATTATTGGTTTATGGTATCACGCCAACGGAGGCTGTGGTTGTAGATAAAGTTGGTAAATTGGTATGAACAAATTATACGTTTTGGTTGGCGTCCCAGGTTCTGGTAAGTCCACTTGGGTGGCTAATCAGAAATGGGCAAAAGACATTCCTGTCGTTTCCACCGACCGATTCGTGGAGCAATATGCGCAGGAACAGGGTAAAACATACTCTGAGGTGTTTGAAGAGTATATGCCTATCGCTGTGAAGATGATGGCAAATCAGGCATTGATCTGCCAAGCAAATAATTTAGACATCATTTGGGATCAAACATCCACTTCTATCGCCACACGCGCGAAGAAGATCCGAATGTTGCCAAATTATTATAAAATCGCCGTCGTGTTTAAGACTCCACCAACATCAGAGTTGCAAACCAGATTGGCTTCTCGCCCAGGAAAAAATGTTCCTTGGGATGTAGTATCTAAAATGGCTCAACAATTAGAAGCTGAACCACCTACACTGGAAGAAGGCTTCGATGAAATTTGGAATGCATCATGAAAATGACACTAGAACAAATGGTAGATGACCTACAACGTAGAGTTGCTATGCTGGAAAGCCGAGTTGTTATGTTAGAGGCTCGTAATATGACCTATGGTCCACTACCATCAGTTCCCCCAACTAATCCATGGCCATTACCAAACTACCCATGGCAACCACCATATACAATCACTTGTAAAGCTGCCGATGGTACGACTCATGAGATGTTTTTAAATGGACCAATTGTGGCTCAAAATAAATGAGAGTAATTATTGCTGGTGGGCGAGATTTCACGGATTATCAATTACTACTTGACGCCATTCAAGAGGCTCAGTTCAATATAGAAACTGTTGTATCTGGTGGCGCAAAGGGTGCAGATTATCTTGGCGAATTTTATGCTTCTGAAATGAACTTGAAGCTCAACGTATATAAAGCTGATTGAGAACGCCATGTTCGAGCAGCGTGGCCAATTCGCAATAGAAAAATGGCAGAGAATGCCGACGCTCTAATCGCTATGTGGGATGGTAAATCCCGTGGCACAAAAAATATGATTGAAACTGCAACAAAACTCGGCTTGCAGGTATATGTAAAAAGGTATTAACATGACTCTACTATCGTTGCAAGAATTTGCTAAACATAAAGATGGCACATATGTGTCAATGGACTTATCCCAAGGGTGTAAAGATATTCTGGATCACTTCGTTGAAATGAATCTTGGGTTGACTGAACGTGTTGATAAATCAACATATCATATCACTGTAATCTATTCTCGTACACCAGTACCATCGGCTGAGCAATATGCTGGATATGGTAATGAGCAGCCAGCAAGGGTTACTGGTTATGAAGTATTCCCAACCAAGAATGACGGTAAGTGTTTGGTGTTACGCTTGGATTGCCCGTTCGCTGAGTTACTTAATAAGCAATTAACTGCTCAGGGCGCAACAAGCGATTATGACACCTACAAACCCCACATGACTATTGCTTATGATATTAAGCAAGAGATTGACCCACATAATCTTCCTCTACCTGAATTCAATCTATACTTTGATCCTGTTAAGGTTGAACCGTTAGATCCTGTATTTGTACCAAAGAATAAAGAATGATTATCCTTACCTTATTCACGCTGCTGATCCTGAAGCACTTCATTATTGATTTCCCCGCGCAGACTCCATATCAGTGGATGAATAAGGGAACATATGGTCATCCTGGTGGCATTCTACATGCTGGTTTACACGGGTTTGGTACTGTTCTTTGTTTTGTGTGGTGGGCACCGTTCGCGTCAATCATTCTTGGTATCATGGATATGCTCATCCATTATCACATTGACTGGGCTAAGATGAATATCAACAAGAAATATGGCTGGAAAGCAGATACTCACCCTGAGTTCTGGACAGCTCTTGGTCTTGATCAATTGGCTCACTATCTAACATATGTTGGACTAATTGCATTGGTTGTATAATGAAAGATCTTCTAGAAGTTGGCTCTTGGTTGGATGATGAAAAAGATTATCAAATCGGTACGAAAGAAGCGTATGATGCATTCGTGGCTAAACGTAACGAATCTCTGAACCAGAAGTATTGGACTATTTGCTTTCCTGGAGAGTATGGTCAGAATGTTCAGGAAACATGGAGGCAAGATCAAATCCTGAATTCCTATTATCCTTACTGGAAAGGTAAGATGTTAGAGGCTGGTAAGGGTGATATGATAACAACCGAGAATTGTCTAGATGATTGGATTGTTGTTAATTGGGCTGTAGAAACTGATCAATGGGGTAATAAATTATGACTGAAAAATGTATTGTATGTGATAAGCCAGCAGAATGGGTAAGATCTACTCAGTTTGCAGGCGACCATCCTTATTGCGAGCACCACGCAAAGAAAGAAGATGATTTCGGCGAGGATGATTCGTACACGTATTGGTATAAACTGGAAGACAAATGAAACGATATAATGAACGATTCGATGCATACTATGAAACCGATACCAATAAATGGTTAGAGGATAAATGTAATGATGAAGACTGCGATTATTGCTCTGGTAGACCAGATCACCCACCACCATTCGAGGCTGGTGATGTAGTTATGGTTATTCCTTATAATAGAAAAGCAACCGTGGTAGAACAATATCTATCCTACGATGGACCAGAAGTCTTTTGGGGTAATGTAAAGGTCAGATACGACGATGGCATCGAAGGAACATGTAATAACTGGCAATTGAAAGTGATTGAATATGACCTCGGAAATGATGGATAAAATCAAACGTGACTTCAATAGAGAACCAGATAAGGATACACTCTCATTTGAAGCCTATGTCGCAGGATATATGGCTGGAGTAAGAAGATTCGCTGAAAGACCTAATAGACGAGAGATTCAGTCTAAATTAGGGTATTCACGGGTAGGATTAAACAACGTATGAACGAACGAATTCAAGAACTAGCCAAACAAGCTGGTGGCAATCCTAACTACTCAACATTTCGGGGACATTTTCTACCACCACCGCCGGATTATATCGATCCTGCTACAGTAGATTTGGAAAAGTTCGCCGAGTTGATTATTCGGGAATGTATCAAGGTTGTTGATGATACAATGACAGAGAACCAAGAAATGAACATTGGTTTGGTTATGGCAAGTGCCGCGATTATAGCACATTTCGGAGTTGAAGAATGATTTTGAAGTATTTTAGAGAACAAATTGAAGGTGGTGCTACAGATAACTTTTTCTATGGCACTGAAATGAATTGTGAAGTTCGCATTGAGCGTCATCGTGGTAGTCTTGACTCATTCCCCACTGATCTAAAATTTACGAGAATGGTAGGAAGTGTTCCGTTCTTTACTCAAGAACATTTCGGAGTTGAAGAATGAACGCTAAAAGAGGTCTACCCCTGGAAAGCATTGCGACAGACCCTGTAAGAATGCGAGCGAGATGTGAAGCATTGGTAATTGCTATGGTAGGCAAAGATATGGCTGAGAAATGGTGGAATGGCCCAAACAAGGCATTTTGTGATGACACACCAGAACAGATTTATAGTGTAGCACCCAGTGCGGTGTATGCTTATCTAATGCGATCAGCCGAAGGAGAATGGTAATGAACCAACGTAAAGTTCACTACATTGATGTGAGCAAAATGTCCGAAAAAGAACTATGTGAAACATTGAACATTCCATATGTTCCGTGGTATTGTGATAGTATCTTTTGGGCATTGGCACTGGTTTTTACTGCGCCCAGTATCCTGATTATTACTTTGGAGATATTCAAATGAACAAACGAATTAAAGAACTGCAGTTTCAAGCTGCCGCACAAGTTAATCCGTTGTTGGAAGGTTCTGAGTGGCAACAAGTGTTTGTTGAGAATTTTGCCGAGTTGATTATCAAAGAAACACTACAGGTTGCTCGTGCTGGTATAGAGTTCGGCGACGGTATGGAAGATGCTGTTTACAAATATTTCGGAGTTGAAGAATGAACGAACGAATTAGAGAACTTGCTAGAGAGGCTGGGTTGCCTACATACAACCCCGAAGGTATTCCAACTAAATTAGAAAAGTTCGCCGAGTTGATTGTTCGGGAATGTGTTGAAGTTTGTAATAGCAGGGTAGGTAATAGTGATTACAATACGGGCAGGATGCATTGTGCGTCAGATTTGAAAGAACATTTTGGAGTTGAAGAATGAACGACGGTTTAACAGATAGCGAGGCAAAAGCAGGAGATACAATCCTCATTGTTCTTGTTATTCTGTTTACCAGCCCGTGGTGGCTTGGGTTTTTGTATCATACATTTAGGAGTTGAAGAATGACATATTGGTTACTTGTTTTATTTGTATGGGTGGCTTGTATTGGAGCCGCTTGTTGGTTAGATTTATCTTCACAGGCTCATATTGAGCGGGGGTTCGAATGAACGAACGAATTATTGAACTTGCAGAACAGTCTGGCTTAGAATATAATTTTGATCCAACGCTTTGGTTGAAGTATGAAAAGTTCGCCGAGTTGATTGTTAGGGAATGTATTCGCATTGGCCAAGAAACCAGCAAAGATATTTTCAAAATGTCAAAGAAAGAAGGTGACATTTTTGAATATGAATCACACGGTGCAGAACAAGTAGTTGATAATATCAAAGAGCATTTTGGAGTTGAAAAATGAGCATAAGCGAAACTATCGTCATACTTGCTATGATTTCACTGTTTGCCTTGGTTGCAGTGGGTGTATATAAGTTGATTGTAAAAGGTTTTCTATGAACGAACGAATTAAAGAACTTGCCCAACAGGCTGGATGCAGTATTGATGGAATGGGCTATGGCGAAGGTAATGTAGAAAAGTTCGCCGAGTTGATTATTCGGGAATGTATTGGTTGTTGTGAACAAGTTATCAGTGATCCTGTTCCTGAATCCGTGGATAGTTGGTTAAATGGTGGCGAACAATGTATCCAAGAGATTAAACAGCATTTTGGAGTTGAAGAATGATTAGATTCTATCCGAGAGATATTGGTAGATGGAGAGGGTTATTCAACTTCCCACCAAAGATGTTGCCTCTTCCAGATTATGAAGAATTTGATTCGCCTCAAGAATTCCTAGACTTCCTTGTTGAACATAAGGTAAGGCTGGATGATCCAGATAATAAACTAATGTTTATAAAGAGAACGGCAAACAATGATTATGATTGTATATCACTTTATGAGTGTGTTCAATGGACCAGTATAGGTAGAATAGAAGTATCCTCGGATTATATCATAGAACGACTGGAAAGAATGGTTACTCCCATGCCAGTGGAAGATAAGAAACAACTAATCAAAGACTTGCTGGGAGTAAAAAATGATTGACTATCACGAAGCCGTGCGAGAAATGTACAAGGGAAATGTTGTCAAGTATGTCGGCACCGTCAACGGTAATGTAATGACAGATCGAGGCTGGAGTTGGTGTATGTGTCGTGGTTGCATTTTTCCATATAACGGTGAGCCATTATGGAACATGGGAGGACGAATGGTCTATGACCCAGACTTCCGTTATGTGCTAACTGGAGAAACAGTTGATCCGAGAGCATGGCGACCAGAAGAGAATCAAGACCGCAAAGAAATTAAGAGTAAATTGGGTTATAGTAGAGTAGGATTGGGTAACGTATGACAGTAAATCTAGATAAACTTGCAGCTCAATCGCTGGTCTATATTGATACTGGACTAGACGATGGTAAAGAACTGATATTCAGTAAAGAGAAATTCGCTGAGTTAATTGTGCGAGAATGTACGACCATCGCTCAAGAATATGATGGTGTCAAACTAAGTGGTCCTGGTATGATTATTGCAGGTAGGATTGAAACTCATTTCGGGATAGAAGAATGACCCTAGAGAACCTGTATAAAGTAAGAGAATCTCTAATAGAACTCATTCCCGATCCTGAAATCGAGGGTAAAATGCCATGACTCCAAACCTAAAGATCCACGAGAACTACGAACCCAATAAGACCTATCCGATCCTGGTAAAACTCGGTGGTGGACATCGTATCGTGGAGATGGAAGGTTATAAGGTAAACGAACATAATAGAATGGTGAGAGAATCGTATGAAAGAACTAGAGAAAGCTGTCTCTCGTAAGAGAAAACTAATTAAAAAGCATCAGGAAGAACTAAAAGAAATGCTCGAATCCTGTACTCATGAAGGTTTCGTAGTAGAGAAATCCCATTATTTCTCTGGTTCTTACTATGATAAAGCACATACGACTTACTGGAACGAATGTACTCTCTGCGGTAGAACATCCGAAAAAACAATAAAAGAACATTCGTATTATGGATAGAGGCTCATGAGTAAATAGCGAAAGAGGCTCATGTACTATTTGTAATAGAGGCTCAAGGTATAATCGAGAAAGAGGCTCATAGGGTTTTCTAATAGAGGCTCAGCAGGATCTATGATTTTGAGTAGGCAGGGTCTCTATTTAGGTAGCGTCTGGGAGTGACTATAAATACATATTCTTGTGCGTCCTAACCCTTTTCCTAAAAAGTCAAGAAAAATTTTATGCCAGGTGTATATAAGAAAAAGAACTGCCCCGTGTGCGGAATAGAGCACAGAAAGCGTGGACCATATTGCTCCAGAAGCCATGCTCTATCTGATCGCCAAGTAAAGCCAGAGACCGTCGAGAAGATTCGCGAATCAAATAAAGCACGTGTCGCTGATCGGACATCAGATGCTTACTTAGAGGTAACAGATAACCTTCGCGCAGGTCAGTTAGCCTCTAAGGGTATTATCACCGATCCCGTGCCACCCCGACAGCGGATCGATCGTGCTGGTGAGACGATTGACGGAGACTATTGGATGCCCGTCGACGATAGCTGGTGACTATCGGTCACCCTGTCTGCTGCGTCATAGTCTGAGACTATCGGATTCCAGTCGCCGATAGTCCTACCTGAATTCTGAATTAAAGTCAAGCCCATGTTAGCCGCATGGGCTTTTCAGCATTTCTCAGGCAACCTTTCATCATACCTGATTTTTGTATTAAAGTCAAGGAACCGCCTGCGACCGACAACGAAAACGACGTCCGCTCTCGCCGTCCATCCCCTTTCGTTCGAACCCATAGACGTATCTTACAGGATATCTGAATTAAAGACAAGCCCCTACTGCAAGCATGGGATTGCAAAAAAGATTTGACTTTTATTTGACTATGCGCGATAATACCCGTGTTGGGGTTGATGCTAAGGATAGATTGGTAATAACCCTACGACACTGAGGGTCTTGACTTAAATTGGGTTCTGAGGCATAATTCTTCTATTGGTTAAGAAAAGGAACTGAAATGAAATATACGAAAATCTCTCGTCAATTGATTGAATCCATGAATTTCCGTCCTTTTACCAAGAATGATTGGTATGGTTTTCAGGGTTGTACTTCACCCGTTCCGTTTATTGCCGAAAATGAATCTGAAGGTATTTTGATGATTATTGACGGTGATTATGTTGAGCTTTATGCGGATACGGCTGATGGGGGTTTTGAGTGTATTGATACCTGCGATAATATCCGTGAATTGCCTTATAAATCTGAAACTCAAATTCGATTGGAAATTGAGATCGCTGAAATGGAGCAATCCCTGAAGCGTTTGAAGGGTGAATTGTCTAACCTGAATTGCTATTAATCGGAGAATAGAATGACCAAAGTTGATAAAATCGCTCTCAAATTTGAAAATATTATGACTCATTTGGAGACCGCGAATATTCTTATTCAAGAGCTTCCTGTTGAGTTTGTTTCTCAGGCTGAATGTTATGATTTGTTCAATGATATTGAGGGTATTATTGATCGAATTCAAGATATCTCCGATGAAACTTGTGTTCCGCTGATTATCGAGCAGCAAGAACGCGAAGAGGAAATCCGCGTGCTGGAGCGTCGACTGGCAGAGCTTCGATCTATGAATTAAAGTCAAGCAGATACCCATGCTTCCTGTATGGGTATGACAGACCCCTGTTTGACTTAAATTCGCATATCCTGCATAATACGTGTATTGATTGATAAGGAACTGAAATGACTACCAAAGAATTCCTCCGCAAGAACGATCTGGAAATGGACGATCTAGAGTATATCACTGATCTGGTAACCATGGGTCGTAGTTTCGAGCAGATCGCCAAGGAAATGAGCCTAGATGCTGAAGAACTGCGTGAGTTCTGGGAAGGTTGACTTAAATTCAGCCCTGATGTATAATTCTTGTATGTTGATAAGGAGAAGCGAATGAACGAAGTTTACAAGAGCAAGTCCCAAGTCCGTCAGGAAACTGCTGATGCCGTTGAAAAGTTCCTGCGTGCAGGCGGTTCCGTCCAGGTGATCCCTGCCAAGAAGCGTCGTAAGCGTACCGACCAGCGGATGGCTGGTAAGGTTTCCAAGGGTTTCCGAGGTGGTTCGTCTGGCTTCGCTTCGGGTTATTCTTCTGTCAAAATTGGAGGTTGATTATGGGTCTGGATATGTACGCATGGGCTGTTGATAAGAACGACGGCAACGAACAGTTCGCTATTGCTGAGGGAGCCGACAAGTCCGAGCTGGCTTACTGGCGCAAGTTTAATGCCCTTCACGGCTGGATGGAAGATCTTGCTCGACGCGAAGGGTTCGATGGTGAGTTCAACTGTGTGCCCGTTCAGCTGTCTCCTGCTATCCTGAATGAGCTTGAGCAAGCGATCGCTACGAAGTCGCTGATCCCCGTTGAAGGGTTTTTCTTCGGTGCTCAGACCATCTACCCAGAGGACATCGAAGCGACCAAACGTTTCATCGCTGATGCCCGTGAAGCCATGGAGGACGGCAAGGACGTGTACTACGACAGCTGGTGGTAATACCCATGCGAGATGTAGGGGCTTGATTTTAATTCCAAAGACAGGCATAATACGTGTATTGACTAAGGAGAAACGACTATGAAGCTGCTGACTGTTGGTAACCCGAAGATCGAGAAGGGCATGAAACAAGGTTATATGACCTACATCCTGCACCTTGCTCCCGCCAACCTCAGTGGCTATGAGACCTGCCCCAAGCGAACTGCTGGCTGTACTGCTGCTTGCCTGAATACTGCTGGTCGTGGTGGTATGTTTAAGCCTGGTGGTACCAATACGATTCAGGAAGCACGTAAGCGCAAGACTCGCATGTTCTTTGAGAATCGTACTGAGTTCATGTCTACCTTGGTGAAGGATATCGAAGCAGCCATTAAGCAGTCCGCCAAGAAAGACCTGATCCCTGTGTTCCGACTGAATGGTACCAGCGACCTGTCCTTCGAGAAGTATGACGTGGTTCGTGCAGGCGTATCCTACAACAACGTGTTCGAAGCATTCCCTGAAGTCCAGTTCTATGACTATACCAAGATCCTTGGTCGTAAAGTGAAGGACATCAAGAACTATCACCTGACATTCTCTGCCGCCGATGGCAACGATGCTGATGTGACCAAAGCCATCGCCCAAGGCATGAACGTTGCCACCGTCTTCGGTCTGAAGAAAAGCCAACCGATGCCTGCCGAGTATAATGGTCGTCCTGTGTTCAATGGTGACGACTCTGACCTGCGATTCCTAGACCCCAAGGGAGTCATCGTTGGTCTGTATGCCAAGGGACGTGCCAAGAAGGACACCAGTGGTTTTGTCAAGATGATTCCGATCCGAGGCGTAACTCTTTCATGAATTAAAGTCAATACCCCTACACTCCGTATGGGTATTGACAAAGTGCTTGACTGAAATTCCAAGCTCAGGCATAATTCTTATATTGAGTTGATAATCGTAAAGGACTGAAATGACGCTGTATCGTGACTGGGAAAC
>OGVJ01000054.1_pt1 | contig 11635 bp, 22 predicted proteins | sample 1575741 | NCBI WGS metagenome assembly OGVJ01 (sample SAMN07581528, study PRJEB24739) | freshwater metagenome | place: Singapore | collected 2015-01 | reverse complement strand
GTTTCCCAGTCACGATAAGAGCATCTAGTATTTCGCTGCTGATGCATCTGTTCTGACTGCTCCCCAAAAGAGCATCACCTTCCCTCAAGCTGAGATTGAGTTCACTATGACTGCAGCAATGCTGAATATGGTTCACCGTACTGCATCTGTCTTGCGTGCCTCTGACTTGACTATCGTTGGCGATGGTACGACTGTTACTGCAGTTGTTGGTGACAAGAAGAACGCCACTGGCAACTCTTTCAGCGAGCCTGTTGGTTCAACCGATAAGACTTTCAAAGTTAACCTGGAAGTAGAAAACCTGAAAATGCTTCCAGGAGATTATACAGTTAGCATCTCTAGCAAGAAAATCTCTCGCTTCAAGGGTGCTGGCGATCTAGTTTATTATGTAGCAGTCGAAGCAGATTCCACCTTTGACTTTTGATTTAAGAGGGAGTATAATAACTCCCTCTCTTTTTGTTATGGATGTATTATGAACAAGCGAAAAGATCAAATTGCTAGAGTAGATCGAACGGTTTTACCGAAGAATGAAATTTACACGACTGACCTTTGGGGTAATAGAGTCACAAAGGTTGTGTGGTGTAGATATCATAAACGGTATGAAGACATTCGATTATTCTATAAGGAAAGTTCCTCAAAAGCAAAACACGAGAATCAAGTTCGATCTATGTGTATTGAAGCGTGGGATTTGACCAATGGTAAGATTAATTGGCAACAATCTGAACCAGCAAGTTTGATAGAATTTATTTGATAGGAATAGTGATTATGGATATTCGTGATGGACAGTTTCTGTGGGTTGAGAAGTATCGCCCTCAAACTATTGATGATTGTATTCTTCCTGAACGTCTGAAAAAGACTTTCAAGGACTATGTGGCGCAGGGTGAACTGCCACATATGCTACTGTGCGGTACTGCTGGTGTAGGTAAAACTACTATCGCCAAAGCGCTGTGTAATGAGATTGGCGCAGAGTATATCGTTCTTAACGGCTCTGATACTGGCGGTCATATCGACACTCTGCGAGATCTAGTCAAAGGTTTCGCCACTTCTGTTTCCCTTACTGATGCCAAGAAGGTTATCATTATGGATGAGGCAGACTATATGCAGGCAAACTCTACGCAACCTGCCTTGCGTAACTATATGGAAGAGTTTTCTGCTAACTGCCGTTTCATCTTTACTTGTAACTACAAGCAGAAGATTATTGAACCTCTCCACAGCCGTTGCGCCGTAATTGAGTTCAAGATCGACTCTGCTGACAAGCCTAAGATCGCTGCTGCATTCTATCGTCGTGCCGTAGATATCCTTACTGCCGAACAGGTAGAGTTTGACTCTAAGGTTGTAGCCGAACTTATTACCAAACACTTTCCTGACTGGCGTCGTGTGCTGAACGAACTTCAGCGTTACAGCGTTTCTGGTAAGATTGATACTGGTATCCTTGCTAACCTTAGCGAAGACTCTTATAACTCTCTGGTATCGGCTTTAAAGAGTCGTGACTACCCAGCTGTACGTAAGTGGGTTGGTAAGAACACTGACATCGATGCAATCTAACTGTTCCGTGAGTTGTATGACACTGCCAGCGAAAAGATTGAACCTGCTACGATTCCTAATCTGGTTCTAATCCTCGCCGACTATCAGTACAAGGCTGCTTTCGTCGCAGACCACGAGCTAAATACTATGGCTGCACTAACCGAAGTTATGATGCAGTGCAAGTTCAAGTGAGGTTGCTATGGAAGGATTACTTTTAGTTCTTGGTATTTTTCTAGTAGGTCTTCTTTGTGGATGGAATCTGCGTGAGCACGCCGCACGTAGATTTGTAGATAAATTTTTGGAAGAGAACCTAGAGGATCTACAACGACAAGCTGGAGAGCATTCGGTTAATATTATCATCGAAAAGCACGGTGAGATGTATTATGTCTTCCAAAAAGAAGATAGTTCTTTTATGGCACAGGGTAAGACTCGTAGCGAATTAGAAAGCGCACTGGCTAAAAACCATCCAGGAAAACGATTCTTTGCTACTCCAGAAAATCTAAAAGAAGTGGGGTTTAAATAATATGATGAAAATTTTGAGCGAATTCCAAGAGGGAACACGTAACGCTAAAGTTTATAAGACTGCCAATGGCGATTATGGTGTTATTGTGTATGATGCCCAAGACGACTTCAATGGTTTTGATTCATTTGATGTATTAGAACTAGCCGAGAATTTTGCAGAAGATTGGGTGACTGGACATGTCTCCATTTGATTTTGTAAATGCAATCAACTTCAAGAAGAATCTTCTAGCAGAAGACCCGCAAGCAGAAAAGGAGTACGACAAAGGTAAGTGGATCGTTAACAAAGCATACAGTTATTTTCCAGATACTATTATGCCAGCCAATGCTATGAATGAGCGTTGGTCTATTCCAGCTAAGTGGCAATTTCACTTTTTCCTAAATACAATTACAAAAGGCAAGCGCCGAAGCGATTGGGTCAAAAAAGAACCTACCACTGAGGCGCTAAAACTTGTAAAAGAGTATTTTGGCTATTCAAGCGAGAGGGCGAGGGAAGCGTTGAGCATCCTTTCCGAAGAAGACTTGAAAGTGATAGAAGAAAAATTATATAAAGGTGGAAAATAATGTCTGTAGAGATGATTTACTACGACTGGACGCCCGAGTCCATGCTTGAAGTGACCCTGCCAGAACCTGACAATTTCTTAAAGGTTCGAGAGACTCTTACTCGCATCGGCATCGCATCCAGAAAAGAAAACAAATTGTATCAATCCTGCCACATCTTACACAAGCAGGGTAGATATTTCATCGTCCATTTTAAAGAACTATTTGCTTTGGACGGAAAAGAATCGAATATCACTAGCGGTGATATCGAGAGACGAAACGCTATCGCTGGTTTGCTAGCTGACTGGGATCTATTAAAGATTCTAAATACTCAGCAGGCAGAACAAAAGGCGTCTCTGTCTCAAATCAAAGTGGTCTCTTACAAAGAAAAAGACCAATGGGAACTTGTGCCAAAATATAATATTGGGAAAAAGGTAAAATGATTAAACTTGAATTGACTATTGAAGAAGTAAACACTATTCTGCGTTCACTGGGTAAGCACCCATTTGATGAGATCGCTAACCTAATCGTAAAGATTAGGCAACAAGGTGAACCACAAGTTGCCGAATTGCAAAAACAACTTGAAGCAGCAAGCGCACCTGCTGCCTAAATAGTATTATCCCTCGGGATGGGAACGTAAAGACTCTACTACCTTAGGAGCGTCTAAGGCTGGCACTACGATAAGGTGTCCCTGTACCACAGTAAGCAGGATTGACTACGCCGAACGGGTAGTCGCATTTTATTAACTCGCTTAACAAGGAGAAAACTATGAAGCAATTCATTCCTGCATTCTTTTCGCAAGATGCATTCAAAGATATCGACAAACTCTTTTTGGGTTTCGATGACCAATTCAAGCGCATGCAAGCACTGCACGACGACTTGACAAAAAACATTCCAAATTATCCTCCATTCAATGTCCGTAAAAACGGTAACACTTATACATTGGAGATCGCTGTTGCTGGTTTCTCACAAAACGAAATCGACATCACAATTGAAGGTGGTAAGCTAATCGTTAAAGGTAACTCTGAGTCTGTAGAACCAGATGAGAACTTTGTTTTCAAGGGTATCGCAAACCGTGCATTCACTCGTGCATGGGCTATCGGCGACACTTATGAAGTCAAAGACGCAGAGTTGTTCAACGGCATTCTAAAAATTGCACTAGACAAGTTAGTTCCAGAAGAGCAAAAGGCTAAGAAGGTTCCAGTCAAGGCAGGTAAAGGAAAGCAATTCCTTACTGAGGAGGACAAAGATGAACTTTCTTCTCGCTTGTAAAGAACTGTTTCGTGATGTTTTTCGTGATAGAACAACTACGCTAGAGCAATTTATTAAGTCACGTAATCCTCAAACTGCAAATCAAGTAGAGCAGCTAGAGCGTGAGTATTACGCTAAACGTCAAAGGGGTACAATGGTATGAACCAATGGATTCCAATGACAGACGAGGATTGGGATTGGGTGAACGGAAAGGTTCCGCCAAACCCTGCTGACAAAAAATAAATCGTCGTAGAAACTTAGGGAGGCTTTTGTCTCCCTAAATAATTTCTATGATGAGAGCAAAACTATCACCCAACCTAATATCCTTCGTCTTAGTGCGAAGAGGGGATTGGTATCTCAAAGTGTCTGTTTACGAAAACAAATACATTATGGTCTTAGCCCAGCATGTCTTTGATATGGAACATACTATTATTCGTTTCTTCTTGGACCAAAACCAAGCAGCTGATTTTATTGAACAACTCGTAGAGGCATAAATGGATATTAAAGTTTTTAAATTGATCAACGGTGAAGAAGTGATCAGTGAAGTTAGTTCTGGCTCTGAAGCTGGATACTTCTTAGAGAATCCTGCATCAATTCAACTACAACAAACTGCAAATGGCGTCGGTGTGGGTATTGCCCCATATATGCCATACGCTAAGGGTAAGGTTTATCTTTACAAACACTCAATCGCCAGTGAAGCTACTGCTGACGAAAAGATGGAAAATGAATATCGTAGAATTTTCGGCTCAGGTATTCAAGTAGTCTCGGCTGGCTCCATCAAGCTGTAATCCAAAAGTATTACTTTTTAACCCTCCTTCTAGGAGGGTTTTTTCATTGTAAAATCAACAACTTACAATCCCCTCAAACCTGTAGGGTTACTCCAGATACCTGTTGACTTTTTTGCAGATTAGGGTATAATATATCTTATGATGAGTTGGAAAGGATCTTTGTAATGACTATCGAAGAGCTTAACTTTGAACTGCAGTGTCTGGCTGACGAAGAACGTCAGGCGATGATCGACATCGAGTACGATGCGTTCATGGACGAAATGTATCGTCTTTGGGAACTGGAGCAGTACGCTGCAGATTCCTATGGCCTTGACGCCGAATTTTATGGAGCATGGTGATGACTGAATTCCAAGGTAAACAATACGACGATCGCCATGGCGGTCCATTCGATCGTGGTGCAGCCGACTCTTACTACGATCGTCCGATTCGACCGCACTCCTTCACTGATGCGACTTATCGCAGCGAAGAAATCGAAGAGCGTTTTATGACCAAGTCTCAGATCGATGAGTACATGGCTGGTTACGGTTGGAATGAACAATTTGGTGGAAAGAAGGAGTATTGATCATGGGTCTGGATATGTATCTGTCTGCTAAGCGATATATGAGCAAGTATTTCGACAAGGCTGACGTTGAGCGAATTGAAAAGATCAACGACATCTTTGGCGTCACTGGTATTGAAGATGGTGACTATGGAGCAGAGGAAGTCAAATTCCGAGTTGCTTATTGGCGCAAGGCTAACGCAATTCACGATTGGTTCGTGCAGAACGTTCAGGATGGTGTAGACGAATGCCAAGAAGCATGGGTGTCTCGTGAACAACTACAGGAACTGGTCGAAGTCTGTAAGACTGTGCTTGCCGATATGAGCAAGGCTGAAGAACTTCTGCCGACTCGTAGTGGTTTCTTCTTTGGTGGTACTGACTATGACGAATGGTACAAAGGAGACTTGGAGTACACAGTTGAGCGACTTGAGAAAATCCTAGCCGACCCTGCATTCGGTAAGGGTGTTGACTTCTATTATCAATCTAGCTGGTAATGAAAGCATTCCAAGAAACCACTAAGGACTGGGTAGGTGATGTGGCAAATCACATCTACTACCTTTCCGATGACAAACGTAAGTTGTATGCATTTTACAATGTTACAACTGGTGTCGTGAAGAAGTTTAGTAAACCTATTGGCTTTGATCCACGCTACCGCACTTTTAAAGAATTGAAACGCAAATGAATCTGACCAAGTTTTTCGAGAGTCTCGCTGCTAATGCATCTCGCAATTTCAAAATCGAGCAGCTAGAAGCGAATCGTGATAACGAAACTCTACGTGAAGTTATGCGCTTGGCTCTTGATCCGTTCACTCAGTTTTACATTCGCAAAATTCCTAACTACACTCCAGACGAAACTGAGGTTGATAGCCTGAAGCTGTCTCTTGATCAGTTGTATGACCTGTCCCAGCGAATTGTTACTGGCAATGCTGCAATCGAACACCTGAGAGGAATTCTTTCTCGCTCAGAAGAGCCTGAAGTTATTGAACGCATCATTCAAAAGGATCTGAAATGTGGTGTATCAATCGCAACTGCAAACGCAGTGTGGACTGGCTTGGTGAGCGAATATCCAGTTATGCTTTGCAGCCAGTTCGAGCAAAAACTGGTGGACAAAGTAAAATTCCCAGCACTGGTGCAAACCAAAATGGATGGTATGCGGTTCAACGCAATCGTCCGAAACGGATCGGTTGAGTATCGTTCTCGTAACGGTAAAGAGATCCAGCTGTTAGGTAATCTCGATGAAGACTTTATCGCACTTGCTGGGGATATTGATTGTGTGTTTGACGGAGAATTGATCGTCAACGACAAGGGTGTTATCCTGGATCGCCAGACTGGCAATGGTATCCTGAACAAAGCCAACAAAGGCACAATCTCTGATCTGGAAGCACGCAAGGTTCGTGCTACTATCTGGGATGTTATTCCATTCATTCAATTCTCAGAAGGTAAGTGTAACATTCCTTACGGTCAGCGTTGGGAGTCTCTTGGTATTCTGATTGATACCCACAAACCTAAGAAGGTTTCCCTTGTTCAAAGCTGGGAAGTAGAAAACTACGAAACTGCGCAAGCGCTGTTTGAAGAACTGCTGCAGCGTGGCGAAGAAGGCATTATCCTCAAAGACAAGTCTGGTATCTGGGAGGATAAACGTGCAAAGCACCAGATTAAATTCAAAGGGGAGCTAGAGTGTGATCTCGAAATTCTCGCAGTTGAAGAAGGCACTGGCAAGTACGCTGGAAAACTTGGTGCTTTTGTATGTGGCTCCAGACTCCAAGACGGGAAGCGTCTTACCGTCTCTGTTGGTTCTGGTTTTAATGATGATCATCGAACTAACCTTTGGGATATTCGTGATCAACTCATTGGTAAAATTGTTGCTGTAAAATACAACATGCGCATTAAAAACAAACAAGGCGAAGAATCTTTGTTCCTTCCAATCTTTGTTGAAGTGCGTAGTGATAAAGATGTTGCAGATTCTATTGGAGATATTAAATGATTCTAGAAACTCTTGTGAGACAAAGCGGTATTTCGATGCAAATAAAAAGAAAGACATAGAATCTGCTCGTGCATTTTTTAGCAACCACAGCTGGAGTGAAGACGGCGGTTGTCCATTTATTCTAGAGTATCCTTATGTTTCTATTCCAGATATGATTAAAGATAAGTTGATTCACAAGGTTCTAGGAATTACATTTGACCGTGAGCATCATTGGCGATAGAATATACCTATTTGGAGTTGTTATGAATTACGAAGAATTTGAAAAGCATATGGCTGAAAAATACCCTCGTTATTTTGGTGAGGGTAAACACTACGGTGGATTTGCAATCGGTGAAGGATGGTATCCAATCATTGAAGCATTGGTTGGACAGATTGATCATTATACTAAGTGGAAGCGTAGCACTCGTACATATCAACTGCGCCTAGATCGTGCACGTGATAAGGGGCGTGATGCTGTCTTGAAGTTTATCTGTAAAGGTAAAGAACCAAGTGATTGGGATTTGGATCGTGCAGATGATATTATGGCAACTCCACACGAAATCATCCCACGTGTTGACTGGATTGTAGTTGATCAGATCAAAGAAAAGTTTGGTGGGCTGCGATTCTATTACCATGGCGGAGACGAACATATTGCTGGTATGGTAACTATGGCAGAGTCTTGGGCACATCGCACATGTGAGACATGTGGTAATAAAGGTACACAACGTAGCGGTGGATGGATTCGTACTCTGTGTGATGAGCACGAAGCAGAACACCAAGCAAAACTAAAGGAGAGATTCGGTGAGTAAATTTGTTTTAGTTGAAGCACTCTCTCAATACCGCATGCGGTATGTTATTGAGGTTCCAGACAATCACGCAGAAGTTGGTCCAGATAGTTTTGGCTGCAGCGCAATTACTTGGGCTGAGGACACCGTCGTTATGGAAGAGATGAAAGAGTTTTCCCAGAAGTGGCTCGGTGAAACTATCATTGGATCCAGAGAAGTTACCAGAGAAGAAATTCTGCAGATGGTCAACGAAGACAATGACTACTGTAATGGAAAGTATGGTGAACCTTGGAGCGATGAAAAGAAGATGCAAGTCTTTGTGACTGAAATCGGATACAAACCAAAGGATTAATAATGTTTATTTTCGACGTAGAAAGTTTGGGCGTCGAGTCAAATGCTGTCGTTTTATCGGCAGCTTTGATCCATTTCGACCCAACAAAACGACCAACCTATCAAGACCTGCTGGACGATGCTTGCTTTGTTAAGTTCAAGGCAAAAGAGCAAGTGACCAAGTATGGTCGCACTGTTTCCCAATCTACGTTGGAGTGGTGGCAAAACCAACACGAATACGTTAAGCAGGTTTCATTAGATCCTTCTAGCACTGATATTACTGCAGAAGAGGGTCTGGCTACTCTGCATAACTATATGAATAAGTTTCCAAACGCAAGGAAACAAACTATGTGGGCACGTGGCTCACTCGACCAACTTGTAATCGACTCCCTTGCTGTTAAGATTGGAGCACTAGAGATTACAGACTACGCACAGTGGCGTGATGTTCGCACTGCAGTTGATATTATGTACGGTTCTACTAATGGATATTGCGAAGTTGACCACCCACTCTTTTTAAGGCATAATGTTATTAAGCACCATCCTGTGCACGATTGTGCTCTAGATGCAATGATGCTTATGTATGGAAAACAAAATGTTTGATCGTGCTCCACTCGTTGAGTATTACAACAAAGGTATTTTCTTAAACTATCGTAGAAAATACGAAGAGTATTACAACGAGTATACAAAAAGTCGTAATGCCTATGAAGGTATCGATTTTATTTCCATTCAACTTGACAACAAGGTATTTGATTGGGAGAATTCGTATTATGATGGGCACACTATCAAGCGACTAACAATTCTAGGTATTGCCTTTGCTAAAGGCTATTCCTATCAATGGGAAGATCTGAGTTAATGGAATTTTATACTAGCGTCCACCCAATGGGCGATAAAATGCTCATTCGTGGGTATGATAAAGGTAGAGCATATCAGCGTAAGGTGGACTTCTCCCCTACGCTGTATGTTACTTCTAAGAAGCAAACTAAGTGGAGAACTCTTGAAGGCACTTATGTCGATGAAGTGCAACCTGGATCCATCAAAGAAACACGTGAGTTCGTAAAACGATACGAAGGTGTAGAAGGGTTTGAGGTATATGGCAACACCAACTATTCATACCAGTATATCAGTGATATGTATCCCGATGATATTAACTGGGATATGGAACAGATCAAAGTGTTCACTATCGACATTGAGACTGCTACTGAGGGTGGCTTTCCTGATATCAAATCTGCAAACGAAGAAGTTCTGTTGATCACTGTCAAGGATCTACAGAGCAAGCGCATCATCACGTTCGGGTCTAAAGCATTCGTGCACAATCGTGACGATGTCATTTATGTTCACGCTAATAACGAACACCATCTACTTCAAGAGTTTCTTTCCTTCTGGGAAAAGAGTTATCCCGATGTAATCACTGGTTGGAACACTGACTTCTTTGACGTACCGTATCTGATCAAGCGTGTCACTCGTGAACTGGGTGAGCGTGAGGCACAACGTATCAGCCCATGGCGTTATCTAAATGAGCGTAAAACGTTCATCAAAGGTAACGAAGAACTGCACTACGACATTCTCGGTATCAGTCAGCTGGACTATCTGGAACTTTACAAGAAGTATACCTACACCAAACAGGAATCCTATCGCCTTGATTACATTGCTGAGCAAGAACTAGGCGACAAGAAGAAAGAAAACCCTGGAGATTCTTTCCGTGATTTCTACACACATCACTGGCAACAATTCGTAGAGTATAACATCCACGACGTAGAGTTGGTTGATAAACTGGAAGACAAGATGCGTTTGATTGAACTGCATCTGACTATGGCATACAATGCCAAGATCAATCCTGAAGATGTTTACTCACAAGTACGTATGTGGGATACGATCATCTATAACCATCTGCGCAAAAAAGGAATCGTGATTCCGCAGAAAAGCGTAAGTGGTAAAGATGCGCAATTCGAAGGTGCGTTCGTTAAGGATCCTATCATCGGTGGTCACAAATGGGTTGCTTCTTTTGACTTGAACTCACTGTATCCTCACCTGATTATGCAGTACAACATCTCTCCAGAGACTCTTACATCAGAGAAGCTGAGTGTTACTGTTGACAAGCTACTTAACAAAGAGATTGATACATCTTACCGCCACAAACGTGACTTGGCTCTTACTGCCAACGGCTGGACTTATCGTAAAGACATCAAAGGTTTTATGCCTGAGTTGATGGAGACGATGTATGTCAATCGTTCCAAGTTTAAGAAACAGATGTTGAAGGTTCAGCAAGAGTATGAAAAGGACAAGTCTCAAAAGCACCTGCTGAAAGAGATTAGCCGACTGAACAACCTGCAGATGGCAATGAAGATTGCCCTGAACTCTGCTTACGGTGCGATGGGTAACCAGTACTTCCGTTACTTTGACATTCGTATGGCTGAGGGGATCACTTTGTCTGGTCAGTTGTCTATTCGTTGGATGGCTAACAAACTCAAGGCAATGCTCAACAAAACTATGAAAACTCAGGACAAAGACTTCGTTGTTGCGATTGACACCGATTCTATCTACCTGACATTGGAAGAACTGATCGAACGAGTTTGCGTTGGTAAGACTACAGACCAACGAATCAAAACCATGGACAAAATGTGCGAGGAAGTTTTCCAACCATTCATCGACCAAGGGTATCAAGAGTTGGCTGAGTACATGAACGCATATGCGCAGAAGATGCAGATGAAGCGAGAGGTTCTTGCTGACAAAGCCATCTGGACTGCAAAGAAGCGATATGTTATCAATGTGCACAACTCTGAGGGTGTCCAGTTTGCAAAACCGAAGGTTAAAGTCATGGGTCTTGAGATGGTCAAGTCTTCGACTCCAGCTGTTATCCGTGATAAACTGCATGACTCACTTCAGGTGATCCTGCACGGTAGTCAGAAAGACCTACATAAGTATGTGATGGATTTCAAAAGAGAGTTTGATAAGATGCCTGTCGAAGACATCGCCTTCCCTCGTTCTTGTAATGGTCTAAAGCAGTACGCTGGTTCGCCAATCTATATGAAAGGTACACCTATTCAAGTTCGTGGTGCACTGTTATTCAATCACCACTGCAAGCGCCTTGGTATTCAGAACAAGTATCAGGCGATCCGTGATGGTGACAAGATCAAGTTCGTTTATCTACGCACACCCAACCCAATTCAGGAAGATGTGATTGCGTTCACAACTACTCTACCAAAAGAGCTAGGACTGCACGCATACATAGATTATGATAAACAATTTGAGAAGGTTTTCTCTGATGCGCTTCAGATTGTAATCGAACCACTCGGTTGGAAGACGCAAGAGGAAACTTCTTTGGAGGACTTCTTTGGATAATCTAATACCACCACTTTACTCCTTGGTGGAAACCCCACAATGTCAAAATGTTATTTGTATTG
>OGVJ01000053.1_pt1 | contig 11732 bp, 13 predicted proteins | sample 1575741 | NCBI WGS metagenome assembly OGVJ01 (sample SAMN07581528, study PRJEB24739) | freshwater metagenome | place: Singapore | collected 2015-01 | reverse complement strand
TGGTGCCGTAGTTAATCGAATCAAACAATTCGTTTATCGTGCTCATGCACTTGATAAACCTGAGATGTTGGCTCGAATTCTGCAGGCAGAGGGACGTGGTCCAACCATGATCTTCTGCCGCACCAAACGCGCTTGTCAGCAAATCGCAGATGATATGAAAGAACGTGGCTTTAAAACTGCCGCTATACATGGAGATTTAGGCCAAGGTGCTCGTGAAAATGCACTTAAGGATTTCAAATCTCTCAAGCGAGATATCTTGGTAGCGACTGATGTGGCAGCACGTGGCATTGACATTGATGGCATTACCCATGTGATTAATTATCAATGCCCTGAAGATGAAAAAACTTATGTTCACCGAATTGGACGTACCGCTCGTGCTGGAGCTTCAGGAATCGCGATCACTTTTGTAGATTGGGATGAATTAACTCGTTGGTCACATATTAACCAGGCTTTGGAGCTAGGTTTTCCGGATCCGCAAGAAACTTACTCTTCATCGGATCATCTATATAGTGATTTAGGAATAGCAAGAGATAGTAAAAGTAATATTACAAAATCTAAACCTGCTACAAAAACTGAGAAACCTGAAAAAGCAACTCGCCCAGATAGAGCGAAGCGTGAAAGAACTAGAACAAGAAATAGAACTAGAAGAGTGCGTTAATCGCATTCACTAACATTTGTACTGCAATTCCGGCCAGAACTAATCCGGCAATTCTTGCAAGTAGATCAACGCCTGATTTTCCGATAATTCTTAAGATAAAAGTAGATGCCATGAGCGCAAGAGCCACACAAATATGTACCGCAATCACTGCTGCTGCAAGCGCTAGACCCATCTCTGTTGTTTCAACTCGCTGCGCAAAGATCATTACCGCCACAATTGCACCAGGACCAGCAAGTAGCGGGGTTGCTAACGGCACCATTGCAACATTTTTTGAACCAGAGGCAAGTTCATTATCTTCTTTGCCAGTTAATAGATTTAAGGAAACCAACAATAACAATAAACCACCTGCTGCTTGCATCGCACCAATCGAAACATCCATGTAATCAAGTACGAATCTTCCAAAGAGTGCAAAGCCGGCAATGATTAAAAATGAAATTGCTGCAGCTTGAATCGCTAACTGTCGACCAGCTTTTGCAGAGCGATCTCCAATAACGCCAAGAAAGATAGGTGCATTTCCAGGTGGATCTAAAATCACCATCAAAGTTACAAATGCCTGCAAGGCAAAGGTAAGTGTGCTTGCATCCTTCATTTTTGGACAACCCTTCTCTGGTTCGCCAGCGATTCTAACTGCTGCCAATGCTCAGGCGAAGTCACATTCTCGCCAATCAAATTTAATTTGCCAGTGCCATGGAAATCACTCGAACCAGTGACCACTAAATCAAGTTCCTTTGCAATAGCTCGAAGATTATTTCGTTCTTCAATTGCATGATCTCTATGGTCAACTTCGATGCCATTTAATCCGACATTTTTTAATGCGATGAAATTCTCCGCTGCCATCATCGAATTTCGCATTGACGCGTAAGGATGCGCGATTACTGCAACTCCGCCAGCTGCTCTGATTAATTTAATAGCTTCTATTGGAGTTGGTGCAATATGCGAGACATAATATTTTGAGTCATTAGCTAAGAATTCTGCAAAGGCTTTATCACGATTTTTAACAATACCTTTTGCCACTAAGGCATCAGCCAAATGCGGCCTACCTAAAGTTGCTCCTGCTGGCTGAAAACTTAGTACCTCTTCATAAGTGATTTTGATGCCATCTGCCGCCATTAATTGAATCATTTTCTTCATTCGTGGAATTCGATCATCGCGACTTAACGCTAAAGCTTCTTGCAAGGGTTGGTAATCGCGATCAAATAAGAGTCCCAACATATGAATACTTTGACCTGACTCTGTTAGGCAGGAGATCTCAGCGCCAAGGGCTAATTGCAATTCTCCCCTAACCGATGCGGTTGCTTCGTCCCAACCTGCAACCGTGTCATGATCAGTTAAACCTAAAACTGTAATGCCATTTATGATTGCGTGTTGCACCAGCTCAGTTGGCGACATGGTTCCGTCACTTCGAGTTGAATGAGTGTGTAAATCAATTTTCATCGGTTCGACCCAAGACTACTAGTGCGCTACCAATCATGATTACAAGAATTCCTAACCAGATTCCTAAGTGTGGCTGCTGCCCCAACCACCAAATTGCCAGCAAAGCGCTGATTGGTACTTCGAAAAAAACTACCATCGAAACAATGGCGGGCGAAACTCGCTTTAAAACACTGTTAAACATGGAATGACCTAATAATTGCGCACCGACAATTAATCCAATGACAATCCACCATTCACGAGCTGTGAAGTTAATGAAATTCGCCTGCAAAAGTGCGAAAGGTAACGCAGTCAATGCACAGAAAAAATAGCAGATAGTTGTGTAGGTTGTTGCAGGAATACTACGTTGAGCTTTTGCGCCAAGATTTACATAAGTTGCTGCAAGTGCAGCACAAACTATGGCTGCCAAATCTCCTTGAAATGCTCGCCAAGAAAAATGTAGATCCACTCCTGATATAAATAGAACTCCTAAGAATCCGATAAACATGCCAAACCAGGAAGTTTTGGAAACATGCACTCCGGTAAAAACTGCAAAAATAGTGGCGAAGATTGGTTGCAATGCGGCCAACGCAGTGCCAGATGCCACTGAGGTGTAACGCATCGCGAGAAAAAATCCAAAGAAGTGAGCTGCAAGAACTACCCCAGCAATCGCGGACCATTTGAATCCTTCGCGATCTCGCAATTGCAGCTTTTTAAAATTTAAAAGATAGGTAGCGATTGCGCCACCCAAATTGCGCCAAAAGATGAGGGTTAAGACTGGCATCGTGCTGAGTGCAATTAAAGGGCCCGAGGTTCCAATACCCAATACCCCGATGCTAAGTCGAATTGCGTCAGCTTTATTTGGAAAAGCTAAATGTTTTTTCTGATTCATCCAGCAATCGTTAACCAAAGCAAAGTGGCAACGCAGATAAAGATTATTGCAATTATCAAAGCATAAACCAGCAACATTTTTGAACTAGCTCTATATTCACCCATTAGTCGGGCATCTTTAGCAATTCCAAACATATAAAACAATAAAGGCAATAAGAGCACCGCATTTAAAATCTGCGTTAAAACCAGAATTCTTATTAACGGAGCGCCAGGAATTAGAACTAAGGTTGCGGCAACAACTGTGATCACACCAAATGTTGCATAGAAAAGTGGTGCTTCATTTGCTTTATCGTCCAAAGCAGCAGGGCGTCCAGTTAAGTCAGTTACCGCATATGCAGTTGAAAGTGGCAGGATTGAAGCAGCTAATAAGGCGGCGCCAATTAGACCAACTGCGAACAATTCTTTAGCCATCGTTCCGGCTAACGGTTTTAGCGCCTCAGCAGCTTCTGCTGCATCACTTATATTTGTATTGCCACTAACATTTAAAGTAGCAGCACAGGTAATTACGACGAAGAAACCAATAATCCCGGTTAAAAGTGAACCAGTCCAAACATCAACTCTAAGTAATTTGAGATCTTCTTTTGTTAAACGCTTATCAATTGCGTAGCTTTGAATAAAAGCTAGGCCCCATGGAGCGAGTGTGGTACCGAGCGTTGCAGTTGCGATAAAGAGCGCTTCTTGATTAAAAGGCATGCTTGGCACTAAAAGCCCCTGTGCAGCGGCGGACCAATCTGGTTTAGCCATAAAGCCTGCAATTATGTAGGCAATAAATACTGAAGCAAGTAAGAGAAATACTTTTTCAACTCGCGCAAAACTTCCGCGTAGTACTAAGAATGAAACCACAATTCCCGCAAGTGGCACTGTGATGTACTTTGAAATCCCAAATAAATTGCCGGCCGCAGCAATTCCAGCAAATTCCGCAGTCATAGTTCCGATATTGGCAATCACCAATGCCAGCGCACTCAACATGCCAGATCTTGCGCCATACTTTTGTCGCACCAATCCAATTAATCCTTGACGAGTTACTACGCCAATACGAGCGCCTAAATCTTGAAATAAAATTAAAGCAATTGTGGAGATTCCAAGTGTCCAAAGTAATTGGTAACCAAATTGCGCACCTAATTGAGAATAGGTAGTGATACCTGCAGGATCATCATCAGATAGCCCAGCAATAATTCCAGGACCCATAACAGCAAGAAATGCGCCTAAGCGCAATTTTCTAGAATCAATCTTGCTCATCATGAAAGTGCACCCGTGCCTTGAGCTAGTCCCGTAGTTTCCGCTGGCACCATCGCATCAATAATGTCATCCGCCAGAATTCTTCCAACTGGTTTGCCTTTCTCATCAACCACAATTACTGAAGAGCCACGGTTATTTGAAAATTCTTCAATCACATCTTCCAAAGGAGTATCAATTCCTACGGCAGTTGGAAAAGGCGCTTTAACTAGTTTTTCTAATTTATCGCCAGGTTTTGCTGCAATTAATTCAATAATCTGAATGTGATCGAGCAGTTTTCCTTTGGCATCAACTACTGTGACGCCATCAGAAATATCACGTTCGCGATGCTCCACAAGTAATTGCAGTGCAGTCGCCACCGTATCGCTCTCTTTAACGATAAGTAAGTGCGTAGTCATAATGCCACCAGCATGAGTCTCATCAAATTCCACTAATCGACGTAATTGTTTTGCCACGGCTGGTGCCATTTGCGCCAAAATACTTTCAGAGTGTTCGTCATCTAAATCACGTAATACTTCGGCAGATTCATCTGGCTCCATATGTGAAAGTAACTCTGCGGCGCGTTCATCGGAGATACCGCGAAGCAAACCCTGGAGTTCGTCATCTTCCATCTCTTCTAGAGCATCGGCGGCAAGATCTGGATCAAGCAACTCAATAAGAGCACTCTGTTCGCGACCTTCTAAATCTTCAATAATGTCTGCTATATCTGCCGGACGTAATTTGCTTAACGCTTCGCGAGTTGCAGTTGTTCTGACGACTCCTCCGTCGTCTGCTAATGAAGCAACGCTCGCCCAATCAATCACTTGATCTACACCTGGTTTGCGTCCAAAGGTTCCTGGGAATATGCGGCGAATAAAAGAACGGAAAGATACGTCCACTCCAACTAAACGAATCTCTTTATCAAGTGGCGCTAGATATAAATCGGCGGTGCGCACAACTCGTAATCCGTTTACGTCAACGATTTGATGATCTAAAACATCTCCATCAAGGAGTTGTTCTCCGGTACGACGTTGATACTCACTTAAATTTACCTTCGCAGAGGAGAGCGTAATTTCATTATTGGTTAATTTGGCAATACGTGCACCATCTATATAGGCACGACGTCCGGCAACTTTAACAATTAATCCCGAAACTGGAGGATATGTCTCGCCACCATGACGCACCACAAAATCGACTAGTTTTCCTAGATCTTTTCCATCTTGATCTTTCACCGGACGACCAATAATTCCAGCGACAGAAACTAGGGAGCCTTGGATTCCTTTTCGAGTTAGGACCGCTTTTGATGTGGCAGCAGTCTTATTCATACTGCGAATTCTAATTGAGGCTTAGCAAATCAAACGTTTAATTTAAGAGGAACGCCCAGCAACGAGCGCTTTCGTTCCGTTAATTTTGCAGCAATCTCAATAATCGCCTTTGCAGATGGATCATTTGGAGTTTCCAACACCACTGGATTTCCGCCATCTCCGCCACTTCGTAAATTCTGGCTAAATGGAACCTGTCCAAGTACTGGCACTTCGGCACCTACTAATTGACTCAATCTCTCTGCTGTTGCTTGGCCACCGCCGCTACCGAATAGTTCAATTGGTTCACCACATTTCGGGCAAGGAAAAGCTGACATATTTTCAATCACACCAACAATTTGCTGTTTGAGTTGATGGGCAATTCGTCCCGAACGCTCTGCCACCTCTGCTGCGGCAATTTGTGGAGTTGTTACCACGATTAATTCTGAAGCAGGAATTAATTGTCCAAGCGAGATTGCTAAGTCTCCGGTTCCTGGAGGTAAATCTAATAATAGAAAATCTAGATCGCCCCAGTACGCATCAGTTAAAAGTTGCGAGAGTACTTTATGCAAAATTGGTCCGCGATATGCAACCGCTTCCGCGCGATCAGGTTTAAACATCTCCATTGAAACACATTTAACCCCATGATTTTCCAGTGGAATAAACATGTCATCAATCGCAGTCGGACGCTGGCCGATCAAACCTAAAAGCCTTGGAATTGAGTGGCCATAAACATCTGCATCCAAAATACCTACGCTCATGCCTTGTTTGGCAACTGCGATTGCTAAATTAGTTGTAAGCGATGATTTTCCAACGCCACCTTTTCCTGATGAAACTCCAATTACCCTAGTTAAAGAATCAGGTCGAGCGAATGGAATCTCTTTGGCCTTTCCACCGCGAACAATGTCTCGCACTTTTTCACGTTGCGCTTCAGTCATTACGCCATATTCCAAAGCAATCTCTTTAACTCCGGAAACTTCGCCAAGCGCCTTTTGAATATCGTTAGTTAACTTCTCTTTCATTGGGCAACCAGCAATAGTAAGAAGTACCTTGATTTCAGCTCGGCCGTTGTTTAATTCGGCTCGTTCGACCATTCCCAATTCGGTGATTGATCTACGTAATTCTGGATCAATTACTTTGCTAAGCGCTTCTATTAATTGGCTCATAGCATTTCCGGATCAATTTTCACATTACCTAGAGTTTTCTTAGGTTTCGTTTCATCTTTTAGCGCTTCATTTAATTGCTTTTTGATAAAAGTTTTTGGATGTAAATCTTCAGGTTTTAAATTTTCGTAACCTGGCCCCAGTGAATCTTTGATTTGATCTGTAGCAGTAACTGCATATGATCTTATTTTCTTGACTAATTTAGCTGCATCTGCCGCTAAGTTTGGTAAACGATCAGGACCTACTAAAAAGAGCGCCAAAATGGCTAATCCGATTAGCTCTCCAAATCCAATATCTCCAAACATGTGGCCTAGCGTATTTAGAGTTTGGACGCTAGTAAAACTGCGTCGCCAATTGGATTAAGTGAGATGGCCCAAACCTCACTCTGGTTCTTCAAAAATTTACCTGCATCTCTAAGCGCCACGGTCTTTGGGTCACGCTGCGCTGGATCTGGCACCTTACCTCCGCCGTAAAAATGATCTATCGCCAAGATGCCACCAGTTCTTAAAATTCGATGAGCTTCATCTATTACATCGAAAATATCCTCCGGGTTACCTCTAAAAACTACTAGGTCATAGGCTCGATCTGCCAGTTTGCGCATTACATCTAAATAATCACTCGTGATTAATCGATATCGATTTGCCGCAATATCGGCTTCAGTAAAAACTTGTTTCGCAATTTGAACATGCTGAACTTCAGGATCAATAGTTGTAATTACTCCTGAATTCATAATTCCTTTAAGCAACCATAAAGTGCCAACGCCGGAACCAGTTCCAATTTCAACCACTGATTGCGCTGAAATTAATGAGGCGATGTATCGAAGATAAGCACCTGAACCTGGGGTGGCATCTAATACACCGAGCTCTATGCCTTTTTCACGCGCAGCGCTCTGATAAGGATCTTCTGCTAAATAAGTATCTGCAAATTGCGCTGCATCAAATTTCACTTAAAGTTACCGATCCAATCAAGCAAAATTCGGACTCCAAATCCAGTGCCTCCTTTTGGATTTTCGCCCGCATCTGAATCTGCGCGACCAACTCCAGCAATATCCAAATGTGCCCAAGTTACATCATCTACAAATTGTTCTAGAAATAGCGCTGCGGTAATCGAACCTGCTTTAAATTCTGAGTTATTTCCAGTTTGATTGATATCGGCAATATTTGATTTTAATGAAATTTGGTAATCATCAACTAACGGCATATGCCAGACGCGATCTCCAGAATTTTCACCAGATTCGCGTAGCTCTTTAACTAACTTTTGATCTCTTGAATATAAAGCAGCGTACTGTTTTCCAAGTCCCAAACTAGCTGCGCCAGTTAAGGTAGCGATATCGATTAGATAATCTGGATTTAAATGTTTTACGGCATAGGCCAAGCCATCTGCCAAAACTAAGCGCCCTTCAGCATCTGTATTTAGAACTTCTACTGTTTTGCCACCGTAATGAGTAATTACATCGCCTGGGCGTTGCGCAGTACCTGAAATGGCATTTTCAGCACACATTAATAGCGCAGTTACTTTCACATTTACTTTCAAATCTTTTAGCGCACTAATCACTGAAAGACATGCAGCAGCACCTGCCATGTCGCTCTTCATTGGTGTCATGATGTCGTAAGGGCGTTTTAGGGAAATTCCGCCAGTGTCATAAGTGATTCCCTTGCCAACTATCACCACATGTTTTGGATTGGCTTTTTTTGGCGTGTAAGTCATTTTTATAAATCTTGGGCCTGGTATTGGCGATGAGCCTCCTACTGCTCTCAAACCACCAAAATCTTTAAGCGCCGCACCTGATTTAACTTCTACCTTTGCGCCATTGGCAAATTTCTTAGCCTGTTTTGCTATCCATTCAGGAGTTTTGATATTGGAAGGCGTGTGAATCATTGAGCGAGCGCGATTTACGGCATCAGAAATTATCTGTGCATTACTTATCGTACCCTCATCAACATTTGTAACTTCAATAGTGGCAGTATTGGATTTGGCGCTGCTCTTTAAGTTCCAAGTGAAATTACCTAAATTTGCTGAAATCAAAAAGTTCTTTGCAAGTGCAGACTTAAGAGAGAGTTCAACATGAACTGCATCGTCTTTTCCTCTTAATTTTCGGCCTACGGCTGCCCCACCTAATCGGATGTCCGCATTAGTAAATTTACCTAGGGATACAAAACTCAAACGTTCGCACTTATAACCAGTTGCGCTAACTGGTATTTCATAAATCTCGCCAGCCTTCATCGGTTTATCGCCGTTAACAAAGAAGGCGAGCTCGTCGGTTAGATTTAATTGGAAAAGGTTGGCGATTTCAGGTGCTGAAACTTTGCCCTCAATTACCGGCAAGAAGATTTGTTTAACTTTTTTAGATAGCTGATCTGCGCGCTTAAAAGTTAACATGCGCGTAAAACTACTACGAGTTACTTACTTTTTGATTAATTGAACTGCGGCTTGCAGGCAGCTACCAAGATTTGCTGCTTCTTCTGCATTTAATTCAACAACCAGGCGACCGCCGCCTTCTAGAGGGATACGCATTACCAGGCTGCGAGCCTCTTTGGTGACTTCCATTGGTCCATCACCTGTGCGCGGCTTCATTGCTGCCATTTTTTACCCCCGTAATTCAAGAGCGCAATTATCTCGCATTCTGCGTCATCACTACAAATCGGCGATTAAATACCCAACTCCCTCGCAAGGGCGGCCTTGCCTGCTTTAATGATTCGCGCCACAGATTCAGTAGGTACTCCAAGAATTTTCGCAATCTCTTCTGGGCTCTTATTTCCAATGTAGTGCGCGCGCAGGACTAATTGGTACTCCTCAGGGAGCGATTGGATTACCTCTGCAATTAAACGCTCCACAATTACAAAGTTTACTAACCAGCTACGTGGTTGAGCGCTTCATCTACAGAGCGCGCCCAGAAAATTAATTCTTGCATACCTGGTTTAACGAAATTTTCGCCTTCTAAATGATTAATTAACTCGACTAATGGTTTATATAAATCGTACGGATCCAGAATGACAATTGGCTTATTGTGAAATTTTAAAAATCTTCCTACCCAAATTTCAAATAACTCTTCTAGTGTTCCAGCGCCACCCGGTAAAACTACAAATGCATCTGAGAGCTCTTCGATCAAACCTTTGCGCTCTCTCATATCTTTCACTACATGGAGTTCATCAGAGTCGTGATCTGCAAATTCAATTTTCACTAGCGCTTCTGGAATTACGCCGATGGTCTTTGCGCCACCTGCACGAGCAGCACGCGCCACCGCGCCCATACATGAAACTCGCCCTCCGCCGGAAACTAAGTTCCAATTTCTTGAAGCTATGCCAGCGCCTAAGTCAGAAGCCAATTGGATATGTTTCTCATCTATCGTTGGTGATGAGGAGCAGAAGACGCTAATGTGCATTCGCCTATTCTATTCAGAGCCTATTATTCGGTCATGACGATTGCATCTGGCCACGGTATCGCGACTATCGCCTCAAGCGGCGCAGTTTCGGATGTTTGGTATCCAAGCCCAACCCTCTCTGGATTGACTGGGCAGCCAGCTACGGAATTAAGTGCGCTTGTTGGCAAGGATGAAATTCGTGGTGTTGCACGTGAAATTGTTTCGATCGAAATTGATACCGAAAAAGCACCTAGCGATGCAAAAGATGCATATTTGCGTTTGCACTTACTCTCACATCGTTTAATTAAACCGCATGGTCAATCTTTAGATGGAATCTTCGGTTTACTTACAAATGTAGTTTGGACAAATTTTGGACCATGCGAAGTCGAAGGTTTTGAATTGGTTCGGGCAAAATTAAGAGCAAAGTTTGGTCAAGTCACTGTTTTCTCAGTCGATAAATTCCCAAGAATGGTTGATTATGTAATTCCATCTGGAGTTCGAATTGCTGATGCTGACCGAGTTCGTTTGGGAGCATATCTTTCTGCTGGCACCACTGTGATGCACGAAGGTTTTGTAAATTTCAATGCCGGTACTTTGGGTGCATCAATGGTCGAAGGAAGAATCTCAGCCGGAGTTTTGGTCGGAGATGGCAGCGATATTGGCGGTGGCGCTTCAATTATGGGAACTTTATCCGGTGGCGGCAAACAAGTTATTTCAATTGGTGAAAAATCTTTATTGGGTGCGAATTCTGGATTGGGAATTTCACTTGGAGATAATTGCGTAGTTGAGGCTGGAACTTATGTAACTTCAGCTGCAAAAGTAACTTTGCCGGATGGCCAAGTTGTGAAGGCGGCAGAGTTAAGTGGTGGTAATAATTTATTGTTCCGTCGCAATTCACAAACTGGCGCGCTAGAAGTGGTTTTGAAAGCTGGGACTTGGGGTGGCTTGAACTCTATCCTTCACTCAAATTAAAAAATGGTGATGGCAGCCCCGCTCTTGATCTAAAAGTTTCCAGCCTTAATGAGGCTTTAGTTCCGTTCAAACTAGTCGCTTCAATTCTTTTATCTTTAATCTCTAGTGTTTGTACATCAAGCAAACCAAAAGCTTTTGCGATCACTGTGCTACTTACGCTGCGCGTCCAAGTTGCGTAATTTGGATTTCGCTTTGGATCAAGGCTGACTGGATCTGCCACCGGTTGTAAATAATCAAAAGCGGTGCCAAATGCATTTAATGCGCTCTCAGTAATGCCGCCGGTTGAAGATGAGTAATAGGCATTAATTGGAGCTCCTTGATATGTAATTGCTAATCCATACATATCATCTACGCTCGTGGAATCAACTGCAGCCTTCCAAATCGGACCATATTTAGCTTCATTTATTTTGGTAGCACCTACGAATAATTGATCTTTAATAGTTCCGTATAGTTCACAATCGCAACTAGCTCTGTAAATTCCTGCCTTAGACATCGCGTAAGAGCGTGCCGCTATCGCTTGAGCCCGCAACATTTCAAATGGCCAAGCACTAGAGACTTCAGAAACTCCATAAAGATATTCATCTTTTAAGCGAACTGTGTTCGTTGCTTCAAAATACTTCCCGACCACCAAGAGATTCATCTCGCCAAATTGATAACGAAGTGATTTTCCGGGATTAAATGCCACCACCGCCGGTGGACCTTCAAGGGTCCTAGTCCCACTCCAGTGAATTGGGATTGAATTTGTAGCAGGCAAGGTCGCT
>OGVJ01000052.1_pt1 | contig 11752 bp, 16 predicted proteins | sample 1575741 | NCBI WGS metagenome assembly OGVJ01 (sample SAMN07581528, study PRJEB24739) | freshwater metagenome | place: Singapore | collected 2015-01 | reverse complement strand
TTTTCCAGTTAGAGCCTGTCGGAGTTACCTTTAAACGGTGGTAATCCCCATTCGACCTTAGAGAAACCCTATTTTCTGCGTCTGCTGCTACTGCTGTGCCGAATTCGACTGTTTCATTGAGCAAATCTCTGCTGGCAACTGCGACTGTTGCCGATCCATTATCAACAATAGGTTTTGCCAATGTAACAACAGAACGTCCAATGTTTATATCTCCTGTAACAACGTATGCAGTCTTAAATGCGCCTGAAATAACTACGATCTTTTGCTCTCTAACACCCATCGCTAGTAGCTGACCACCTGCCCATAGCCTAGAATCCAATGGAATATCAAGCAAATCTAGGTTTGCATTGTAGTTATCCACCTGTTCCAACGTAGCACTAGGCGTGTAACCATAGGAAAGATGGTAAATATCGGTCGTTCCGTAGCTCCATTTACCTAAATCTATCGAGTAAAAGAGCAAATACCGACCACCAAAGGTATTCTTGAAGTTCCAGATGACTAATTTTCTAACCGGATCGACAGTTGAGCTAATAGCATTGATTAATTGGTCTGGAATAGCGTTCTCAAAGAACCATCTATTAACCTTTTCTAGCCCGATATTCTTAACTGATTGCCCATCACAGACATAAAATCCATCGTCTGCAAGGAAATACGTCAGTCCACCAAACTGAGCAATAGAACCATTAGACAAACAGCCCAAAGTCCTAGAAATAGCGTCAAACTGGAAGAAATACGGGCTTCCTGAGTAGGACATACGATAAATCGCCCTCTCCAAGAACACCAATCCATATTCCCCACCTGCCAAACCGATAATATCCCCACCATCAGGGATTAACTGTGAATCACTTTGAGAAGCCGCGCCCGGAGTCCAGTCTGTCTCGTCATTAATATCAGACCAGTAAACCCTAGACTCTTCCCCACCTACATTAGCTGCCACAACAAAGTCTCTAACCACAGTGACATACTTAGCCGTAGGAGCAGCAGCAGATAGGTCTGAAACCGTCGTAGAGCCGCCCAAATCCCACGCCTGAAGCACATTAGAACCATTAGCTAGGATGAGCTTAGAACCGAACTGAGCAATATCCCATGACTCTACGGACGAATAAGAGGTCTTTACAGGGTCAAGGCTGGCATCTGTAGAGTCGAACTTATAAATCGAAGTAGCACTAGCAGCAAATAGAGCGGAAGCACCAGCATACTTACCTGCAAAAGCAATGAGCAGAGTTTCTCCACTAGCGTCAGAATAGTCTGCGGCATCTCGAAGGGGTGCATAACCATTAGTAACAGGATAACAATTTACAGCTTCCATTACAGCACCACTAACTCCGGGCTGATCTGGTAGCCATTCTCCGAAAGTAATCTTCATTGTTTAACCCAAACATTAGATTCTGCTGGAACGACTACCCATTCATAACCCACGATATTCCCCGTCGCATCTACCACAGCAGTTGCGACAACAGAAGCCGCTCCAGTAGTTACATAACTACCTAATGCAGATACAGTTGCTACACCAGTAGCCGAAGCATTACCAGAGACAATAAAGTTACCAGCAGCAGTTACTGTAGCTACTCCAGTAAACGATGCAGAGCCACGAATAACGTCAACTGGAACAGCCTCAAACGTCGCGTTACCAGTAATCGTCGCAATACCGTACTTCTCTGCTAGAGCAGATGCAACAAACGTAGCCGTACCAGTAAACGCAGCAGAATCGCCCTCATATTCGGCGTATCCGTCATTCCAGTAACCAGCAACAACATATCGGTCAGGCTGGCTTAAGTCACCTTCGCCATAGCCTTGAGTCCAATAGTCGTATTCAACGTAATTAGCCATTCTGAGCCACTAAATCCCAAGATTGGTTAGTTTCATTCCATGAGTACATCTGACCATCAGTCGGCATCGCTACGGGCGGTTGCCAGTTTGCATCAGCATCCAGCGTCCAGCTAGGATAAGGCTGCGGAGGCACAAACGCATCTATGTCTGAACGATAGGTATAACCTATGCCAGCGTAGTGCTTGCGGAAGTTGGCGTTGTAGCTCGTCTGCTTCCAAGTTCCACCGAACAGACGCTCACAAAAAGCAGCACCAATATGCTCCTTCTCAACGCCATTGGCATCGCTAGTATCTTTGTTATCAACAACGATTACTCGCTGTACGATACCGTTGTCATCAATTTCAGCGAAGTGCGCCATCTCAAGCCTCCAGTTTCAATCCGGTCAAACTTAGTTCATCGCCAACAATTCCAACAGGGAACGTATTGAACGACATGCTTATCCTCGTTTCCTCACCTTGCACAGCAGGAACATTATGCTCAAGCGACGAAGGAAACAAAATCAATCTGCCAACTTTAGCCTCAAACCACCAAGACTCAGAGTTGTACAAGTTCCATTCTTCAGGTGGAAACTTAATCTGTTGCCAGCCAGAACGATAGAAATAAATCTTATCGTCAGCATTAGTATTTAGATAAAACACACCTGATACAAAGCTATTCGGATGCGCGTGTTTGTGATGCCACTGACCTTGCTCTGAATAGTTAAACCAGCTTTGCGTAATTCTTAAATGAACATCATGTTTAGGATTAGACGTTGCCTTAAAGTATTCAGATACGCAGTCCTCAATCCAGCCTCGAAGCGAAGTCATCACTGGATCACGCAGCACAAAGTTATTCTTGCTAGTCGTGTTTCCTTCATTCGGCCTAGTATCCTGACCATGAACAAACAGAAGTTCCTCATCTGTAAGTTCACGGTCTAGGTCAAACATACCTATCGGAGTAGGAAATAAATGGTGCATATTCATGCGACCGCCTTTTCAAATTCTTCAGCCTCAGACTTCAACTTAGCCAAATCTTCATCAAGCCATATCGTAGGAATCTTTTCCTCAAACTCTTTAATCTGATCCATTACCCAATAGACTTCTTCAATAGATGGACATGGACGAGGGTCTTCCCAACGAGTAAACACACCATTAGAAATCTCCCACTTAGCATTAGGACGTAGCAAGCTCATCGCCGTATCTATGCCGAAAAGTCTGTAGATTTTAGTTTCCATAAGTCCTTATTGGTTGATCTTGATGATGACGATGCCGCTGCCGCCTGCCCCCGGTGTGCCGATGCCGTTGTAATTCGACCCACCGCCGCCGCCTGTATTCGCTGTGCCGGATGTACCTGACCCACTACCACTAGCAGCACCGCCACCACCAGAACCGCCTGTTCCTTGCGTTCCAGTTCTTACTGTGCCGCCACCGCCACCAGCATAGGTCACGCTGCTTCCGCTGATTGATGAAGCTGTACCAGCGCCACCGTTACCGCCTTGACTTGAGCTTCCATTTCCACCAGCCGCAGATGCACCGCCACCACCACCGCCAGCAACAGATGGTTCGCTTGCTGTGCCGCCGTTGTTGCCTTGACTTGGTGTTGTCGCTGGTGTGTTTCCGCTTCCAGCAGTCCCGGCTCCTGAATAAGCCGCGCTGCCACCGCCGGAACCTCCGCTTTGACCATTTTTGTAAGATGCATCGGACGTACCACCACCACCGCCACCAGTGGATGTAATCGTGCTAAAAACTGAATTTCCTCCGTTCACGCCTTGCGATGACGTTGTTGCGCCAGCACCACCAGCGCCAACAGTAATCGTGTATTCCGTCCCGGCAGTGACACTCAAACCTGTGCCAGTGCGGAAACCGCCCGCACCACCACCGCCAGCAGCTCCAGCGCCGCCGGGAATTGCGTTGCTTGAACCACCACCGCCACCTCCAGCAACAACCAAATAATCCACGCTAGTCACACCTGTCGGAGCAATCCACTTAGTCGATGACTTAAAGGTAAATACAGTCTGTGATGCTACGGTGTATTTCAGGATGACGATGCCGGAGCCGCCTGCGCCGCCAAGACCCGCATTGTCGGAACCACCTCCACCACCTCCACCAGTGTTTGCAGTACCAGCGGTTCCATTTTTTGATGATGGGGACGCACCACCACCTGCGCCACCACCTCCAGCGCCGCCAGCGCCAGCAGTCCCGGGAGATAACCGAGAGTCACCTGCACCTCCACCTCCTCCAGCATAGGTGACAGAACTTCCTGTAATTGTTGACGCAGTTCCAGCACCGCCAGCACCACCTACACCACCAGATGAAGAACCTGACGTTCCATTTGCACTTGCGCCACCTCCACCACCAGATGCCCCGGGATAATTAAAACCATTTCCTCCATTATTTCCCTGACTTGGAGTTGTTGCCGGTGTATTACCTGCGCCACCTGTTGCAGGGGCAAAACTACTAGCACCGCCGCCAGACCCGCCCGCAGCAGGTAATGTTTGATAATTTCCAGCGTAACCACCACCGTTAGAAGTAATAGTTGAAAATGTTGAATCCCCTCCAGATGTTCCTACAACACCACCGACGGACGTCCCGCTGCCACCAGCGCCAACAGTGATGGTGTAATCAGTTCCGGCAGTAACAGCCAATCCGGTGCCAGTGCGAAATCCTCCAGCACCGCCACCGCCACCCATATCAGACGAACCACCACCGCCGCCCGCGACCACAAGATAATCAACGGAAGTAACACCAGTTGGCGCAGTCCAAGTGCCAGAGCCAGTAACTACGAAAGTTTGAACTATCGTATAGCCGCCAGCCGCTAGTGCGCGACCCAACAGCATTGCCATGATTCCACTCATGCTATTTCCTTAACTGACGTTGCCAGCAATCACACACACAGTACCACTCTGGAATAACACAGTAGCAACACCACGAGTTGCCAATGAAACAGTAGCCTTATCAGTATCAGTACCAGCAATATAAGCTGTAGTAATCGAGCAAGTGCAAGTCACAGAGCCAGAAGTATTATTAAAAATACTCACAATATCGCCAGCACTAAACGTAGCATCAGGAATCGTTATAGAACCGCCAGAACCCACCTCAACGTACTTGCCTACATCAGCAGTAGCAAGCGTATAAGAACTCGTCTTAGCGCCTACAGCAGGGACATTTCGATAACCCAATGTCGAAGCATCAGGAGGCAGCGTATAAGTATTCGTTCCAGCAGCAGCAGGAGCATTCAGCGTAGCAGTACCGCTAGACGAACCATTCAGACGTAAATTGCCACTGTTAAACGACTGATTAGCACTCCATGTACTAGCCGTATCAGGTTTAGCGTAGTCAGTTCCAGCAGTCGCAGCAGCAGCTACACCAGCAGTTGCTTTTACGATACCAGTCAGACTCGCACGTTTCAGAACCTTACCTGTCGTGCTGCTCCAAAGGGCTAGCTCGCTATCAACGCTAGACGTAACACCTTCAATCTTGTCAGTATTCAGATTACTAAAGTTGTTATCAACCTCAGTAAAGCTAAGGGCTGATCCCTTAACATTCCGTAAAGTAATCGTTGTCATTTAATTACCCCTTACGAAAGTTGAACACTCAGATTACCAGCAGTGATCTTAAAAACATCGCCGTTATTAATCGTTTTGGACGCATCCAGAGCCGTGTGGAACAACAGATTACCGCTAGTTACAGCATCACGAATTGCAACATGGGAAATAATGCCCCAATCAGCAGTAGCTTGAGGAAACTCCACCGCAGCACTATTCGTTGACGTACCGTTAGACGGAGCACCAAACGTAATAGCCTGACGTACATACGAGCCACCAGTGATTTCAGTGCCAGTATCAGCATCAGTAGGGTCAGACGTATATAGCGCCAAATAAGTCGTCGTAGGACTCGTATAGCTTGTGTTTCGCAGAGTAGCGTTAATCAGCGCATTCTCAAGATAGTTACTCATCTCAGCCATGATTTACCTCACATAAGACATAGACATAGGCTGACCACCGTATTCACTAGATTGGTCAGAAGTATTAATTGCAGTTATCGCACGATCATACAAAGCAGCCCATGTTTGCAACCTTGCATCATTCATGAGATACGGTTCAGCCTCACCTAACGCAGCATATAACAGCGCATCAGGATAATTAGCCAAAAATACATTAGTGATGTTTACATCAGACAAGAATTGCGGCTTTGCGTAGTACAACATCTGAATACTGTAAGCCGTGTCTGGAACAGGAGCGAATTGAATCTCGCTTGCCAAGATCGTATAGTCTTTTGGACGACCTGAGTCAGTAGTTCTTGCGCCAGCGTAAAACGCACTAGGAGAAAGATAGGTCAATGCCTGAACCGGAGTTGTCCGTAGATGCATGTCTCGCATCTCTAGGAAGTCCGTAGGGAGGCCAACAGTGGAATCACTAGCTGTGGTATCAGCGCGAGCTACGACGAGCATCTTGCGCGTTCTAAGGTCTCTGGCGAGCCTTTCCTCGGCTAGACGGATAAAGTCCGGAATCTGGTCAGTAAGATCGCTTCTAGCCAGATAATTTGCTACCGAAGTCTTTAGCGAACCGTAATCCGTCAGCGCCATAATTATTTCCCTGCGTTATAGTCCTCGATAGCTGTTTCCGCTACATCTTCCCATCGATACTCATGTGTACCAATGTGGCCTATGTATCTTGATAGATCATGGTCTACAAACGTCGGGATTCCCTCATCTAAGGCTTTCAGACAGAAATATACGTCCTCGCCTATGATTCCCCTCGGTGACCACTGAGCATCAAACCACGGAGTTTTCAGCTTCTCAAATACTTCTCTGCGAATCATAGTCACACCAAAACCTACCGCTGTGACCTGTTCTATTCCTTCCTTACCCCTAGAATCTACCTTTAGCCAGCGAGTCTTTTTAATCTCACCGGTTTCGTCATCCTTAGTCAGCTCAAGATTCAAAGCCGTACTAACAACAGGTTTCCTACGAGTAACTGCATTGACCCCCAATATCGGCACATTGCGACTCAGCATGATGCTGATAATGTCGCTAGGAAACCGCATATCCGAATCAATAAACAATACTGCATCGCAACCTTCTGACAATGCCGCCTTAACCAAGCCTTCCCTCTGGTCAAATATCAGAGTTCCAGCCATCGTATAAAGCTTCAATCCATTGTCATCATTGCCACATCGGTACTTTACGTCATAACCGACCATCTTGGCAAAATCAAACGCAAACCCTGTATGCACCTCATCCCTAGCCGGGACACAAACACCAACAGTTAAACCTTTTTCCTTCGCAATATTCTTCTTTTTTGTAGACATTAGAGAGTTCCTCGATAAGTTTTCCAAGTCTGACCTTCTGCGCCATTCATCCACTTTGCAAACTCTGCATCGTCAATGATCGCAAACCCCCTCATGATTCCCTTTCTGTATTCATGGCGCTATTGTATCCTTTAATTCTCAAACTTAAATACTGATTTTGTTTTGAGGATGAAAATCTTCTTCAGACATCGCAACTCTAAATGGTTCCAACTCACGATCCCATGGAAGCCCGAGAAGTGAATAGAGTTTCTCTTCTAAGAGAGCTGGTTCTTGATTACGTGAGATTGTTGAGAGGATAATGTTCTCGTGAACCACAATGTCACCTGATTCATTAATTGTAGAAAAATGCATTTTTAAATTCGGAGTGAATCGATAAAACTCGCCATCACATCCCATGCGTGCACTCTGTGTTATTTCAAATCGTAAAAATTCCCAGCCGGCAAGTGCGGTAGCAAGGTGCGATGCCGATCCAATTTTTCCTTGCCACGGAAGATCTAATCGATAACTTCCTGCAACGAGAGTTTGCACTTTCCATTCGCCACGAAAAGGAAAACCAAATACTTCGGAGATCGACCAATCAATGTGCGAGCAAAGCGCCTTCGGTGCAGAATGAATTGTGAGGCGACCATGTGAAATCCCAGTAGAGGTGGGAGAAAGTACGTTCATGAAAGGCTCCTTCAAGGACGAATCCATCGTTAGATGCGACCTTCCCCAGTCCATCTATCGTCGTACGGACGCATTCTTTACCGAAATTGCGCTTATGCCAAGCCCTCTTTGAATACACAGAGGTCTAGCCCCTGCGTAAATCAAGGTAGGCTCTGCCCTAGTCCAACGCTTATCAGTACCCGCTTGCTAGCTTTCGCTTGAATCGGTATCGCTGTAGAACGGAAAGACTGGCGAACGTGCACTTCACGTTTGTCCCCATAAATACCGAAGGAAAGTAAATGGCAACAGGTACAGTTAAGTGGTTCAACTCTGAAAAGGGTTTTGGTTTCATTGCTGTTGATGGCGGCGGACAAGATGTATTCGTTCACTACTCAGCTATCCAAGGAAACGGATACAAGCCTCTTGAAGAGGGTCAGTCAGTTTCATTTGAAGTCGTCCAAGGTCCAAAGGGCCCACAGGCTGACGCAGTAACTGCTAACTAATCAACACTTATAAATAAGGCCCGCTCAAGAAATTGAGCGGGCCTTATTTTTTTCTTTTTACTTCTTGGGAACCGGAGGAATTTCTCCGGCTTTAGCGAGAGCAGCATTAACCGCTTTCACTGGCGATAAATCTTTCCCTTTTTTCCATGCATCTAAGTATTTCCACGGCAATACAGCGCCACGTCGCACCCACCAAATGTTTTCAGGTGTTGGCCAAGAAATTCCGAAGTGAAGATGTGGTGCGGTTCCTCGCGCGCTTCCTGTGCTTCCAATAGAACCTAGCTCCTGCCCGGCTGTGACATTTAAACCAGGCACAATCGTTGCAGGGATACTGCGTAAATGTGAACCGTAGTACCGGACTCCATCTTCACCAATGATGGATACATAAAGTCCACCGCGATCTATTCCTAAATTAGTTTTTCCACTCCATCTATCAACACGATTAACTTTGTTAACAACACCATTAATCGGCGCTACAAATTTGCATCCAGCTTTTGCCAAAATATCGGTCGCCGGATAATCATGATGTGCCCGGGCATAATTGACTTCGCAGTTTGCTACCGGAAATACGTAGATTGGTGCAGCTTGGGCGCTTGGCATTGTCGCAGCGAGCACAATCAGAATTAATACTTTGCGAAACATGAAGAGAGCCTAAACGGCCAGATAGTTAACTGCGCAGAGCCGCGCGGTCGAGTTTCGCTGTGACAATCATGTGAGGAACTGTGAGCGCCCAAATTGTGACCAAAGTTAGCCAGAGAAATTGATCAGTGATGTCATCTCGCGAAAATCCAGCGAGAAGTAGAACAAAGATGAGAGTTCCGAATAGAGCGGGGAGCCCAGGAATGACAGCTTTGCGAAATGCAGCGCCAGAATTAGATTCTTCATATGCTGCAATAGATGCTGGAAGTAATGAAGATAAACGTGCGGTATGACGCATGGCATGCCAACATCCAAAATAGACAGCAAAGGCCACAAGCGGTGGTGTTAACGAAGCAAGCGCGGCCAAGAGCGCAATATCCACACTGTCGCGGTAGCGCTTTCGAGAGAGTAAAACCAGTAATGAAATTGTTGCCAAGATTGCAACTGCCCATTGAATTTCAGCAGTGTATCCGTAATGCCAATTCACCAGGTTCTGATTTACCTTTTCCAACGCCTCCGTACTTCGGCTATTTACTAAAGGAATCACAACAGGGAGCGCTCCCCCGGCACTGGCGTAAGCCCACACAGGTAAACGATTGCCATCTCGTTTTTGTAGGTGATCTAACTCTGAAATAAATGCACTGTCACCAATCCCAAAATGTGTTGCACTCATCAATACAACTGCAATAAATCCCCACACGTTCCATTGCAGAATTGCCCAGATTGCAGCAAGTGCGATGGCAACATAGATTGCAATAAAAAGAGCCATTTTAATTGGCTTTGCTTTTGGCAGAGTTACTAGGTGATCAAGTGCTCCATGCGGAATCCCTACAGCTAGAGCCACAACCGCCAGAGCTACCTGCCAGTTGAGTGAATCACTGCCGAGCCAAGATGAAAAGCTGAGAGATAACGCAATTGCGAGAGCAACCGCCCCACTTGAGAAAGTGCGGACTCGAGAGAAAGTTCTTAACTTAGCTGTGTCCATATTCGCCACAGTAGCAATTTTCTCCCTTTACTATGCCAAAATGCGAGCATGAAACAGTGGTCATATATGGCGATGCTCATATTTACCTTCTGCGGTTCAGCCTGGCTCGAGATTTATCTCAAAACGGGCGTGCTTCGTCGCATCAAACGAGTAGCAATCAGCGTGCTTCCAATAAGCGTGCTCTTTCTGGCGTGGGATGCCTATGCGATAGCACAGGGCCATTGGTTCTTCGATCGCGAACAAATGCTAGGCATCTACGGACCATTCAATATTCCGCTTGAGGAGTATCTCTTCTTCATGATTATTCCGATGGCAGCAATCTTCACGATAGAGGGCGTTACAACGGTAAAGCCACATTGGCGTAAGGACGAGTTCGGCGAATGAATTACTCAGATATCGCAATCCTCGCCTTTGCGCTGGCAGTCATGAATGACCTCTTTGGTTTTAAGACATCCATGCTGACTCGTCCAGCTTTCTGGACTTCTTACGCAATCATCTTGCCATTTCAATTCTTAACGAATTGGTGGCTGACCTCGCGCAACATCGTTATGTATGACCCTGATGCAATTGTCGGGCTTCGCTTTTTCTCTGCGCCAGCCGAAGATGTTCTCTTTGGATTTGCGCTGATATTGAGCGTAATGGGTTTATGGGAAGTCTGGGGCCGGAAAGGCTATCAACGTCACAAACCAGTAAAGAAATAATTTAACCGTGCGCGGCAGCAACTGCTGCGTACATAATTTTTCCTTCATGCACATTGAGACCTGCTGCTAGAGCAGCATCATCCTCGAGCGCCTTCTGCCAACCTTTATTCGCCAAAGCCAACGAATACTTTAGGGTTGCATTTGATAGCGCAGCTGTTGACGTCGCTGGAACCGCACCTGGCATATTGGCAACGCAGTAGTACAGTGAATTGTGAACTTTAAATGTTGGATCAGCATGAGTGGTTGGGTGCGAACCTTCGAAGCAACCACCTTGATCGATAGCCACATCTACCAAGACTGAGCCGGGCTTCATCTTTGCCACCATGGCATCCGTGACAAGTTTTGGTGCTGCAGCTCCCGGAATAAGAACTCCGCCGACAACGAGATCTGCTTGCATGCAATGTTCCTCAATTGAATATGGAGAAGAAGCCACAGTCTTTACTTGACCATGGAACATCTCATCGATTTCACCGAGTCGCTTCAAATTAATATCAAGCAGCGTCACATCTGCGCGAAGACCAATCGCCATTGCAGCAGCTGAAACTCCCACACTTCCTCCACCGAGGATGACAACCTTTCCCGGCGCAACTCCAGGAACGCCTCCGAGCAATACTCCGCGGCCCCCATTTGGACGTTGTAGCGCAGCTGCACCCACTTGTATCGACATACGTCCAGCAACTTCGGACATAGGAGCAAGCAACGGGAGGAAGCGATTAATTTCTACAGTCTCATATGCGATTGCAGTGATTCCTGATTTAACGATTGCATCAGTGCACTCTCGTGATGCTGCTAAGTGAAGATAGGTGAAAAGAATCTGACCTTTGCGCATGCGGTGATATTCCTGCGCAATAGGCTCTTTCACCTTGATGATCATCTCGGATTTTGCCCAGACTTCATCGGCGGTATCGAGGATGGTTGCGCCTGCTTTTACATATTCGCTATCGGTGATGGCAGACCCTAGCCCTGCACCTTTTTCTACAAATACTGAGTGTCCAGCGATTACAAGAGAGTGGACTCCCGCCGGTGTAGTTGAAACTCTAAATTCATTATTTTTTACTTCTTTTGGAATACCGACAAGCACAATTGACTCCCTAGTCGCCTTTGACTGTTATGGAGATCGGAAGAGCGTCGTGTAGGGAAAGAGTGTCTTCGCCTGTGTAG
>OGVJ01000051.1_pt1 | contig 11759 bp, 9 predicted proteins | sample 1575741 | NCBI WGS metagenome assembly OGVJ01 (sample SAMN07581528, study PRJEB24739) | freshwater metagenome | place: Singapore | collected 2015-01 | reverse complement strand
TTTCAAGCAGAAGACGGCATACGAGATAGCTTCAGGTGACTGGAGTTCAGACGTGTGCTCTTCCGATCTGTTTCCCAGTCACGATAGCACGCTCATGTGTGGTAAAGGTGGCGGTGGCGGCACAACAACTCAGGTGACGAATAATCGTCCGCCTGAAGAAGTCATCCAAAATTACAATTATGTAATGGGATTGGCTAAGGACGTACAGAAAAAGCCTTTTACGCCATATACAGGTGAAGTCGGCCAGAAGATGGTGGTCGGTGCAATTGATCCTAAGCAGGTACTTCGTATTCTTGGACCACGTGCAACTCAAGTGCACTTGGTAAATGAAATCCAAGAGGTTTACCGTTCACAGGGTGTAGGTATTCACGATAAGCACATCGAAGTTATCGTTCGTCAAATGTTAAAGCGCATTACTGTGCTTGAAGCAGGAGATACTGATTTACTTCCTGGTGAACTTGTAGAACGTGGTCGCTTTGAAGCAGAGAACCGTCGAGTTGTTACAACTGGTGGTAAAGCTGCATCTGGTCGCCCAGAACTTATGGGTATCACTAAGGCATCGCTTGCAACTGAAAGCTGGTTGTCAGCTGCTTCATTCCAGGAAACAACTCGTGTTCTAACTGATGCAGCGTTATCAGAGAAGAGCGATCCACTTCTTGGTCTTAAGGAGAACGTCATTATCGGTAAGTTGATTCCAGCTGGTACCGGTCTTGCTCGTTATCGCAACGTTCGCGTTGAACCAACCGAAGAGGCAAAGGCAGCGGTTTACGCATCTTATGATGAGTATGACTTCACACCATTTGAAACTTCAGGTTCAGGTGAAGCAGTTCGCTTAGATGACTTGGATGTTCGAAACTAATTAATCTAAATTAAACGGGGGTTAGCGAGTGCTAGCCCCCGTTTCTTTTTTATTTTCTATCTAATCAATCACATGTGACCAGGCAGATATCTTGGTAGGGGCTGCCACTCGCTTTTTTCCTTTTCATATTTTCTATAAGTGAAAACATTTCACCGTAACAAACAGTTACAGGGAGAGATGAAACTGATGAAGCGTTCACGGAAAATCACAATCACGCTAGCAATTGCTGCTTTGGCGTTAGGAAATATTGCAAGTGCGAGTGCTGCAAATAAAACAATCACTTGCTACAAGGGAACTACAGTTAAGAAAGTTACTGCAGCTAATCCAAAGTGCCCAACTGGTTTTACAACCACTAAACCAAAAGCTGCTGCAACAACTGCTGCAACTACTAAAGGTGCAGTTGTGAAAATCGATGCAACTTACAAAGGAACTATCACCATGGTTTGGGGAGAAGCCGACGTGACCGTTACCAATGTAACTGCAACTGGATCTGGCGCTACAGGTGGTTTAGACAAACTCTCAGGAATGGGAGCTGCAGCACCTGCAGAACAGTGCACACCATTTGATGGCGAAGGAACGCTTGGAAGTGGTGCAGATACTTTGAAAGTTAAGTATGCAGATGGCGCGATGGCTTGCTCAGCAGATGCTGATGCACCAACCACAGTTACTATTAAAAAAGGTCCTCTAACAATTGTTAGCGGTACCGGTAAATATGCCGGCGCTACCGGTTCATTAACTTTAACCGGAACCTGGAAAGTAGATAGCGCATCAAAAGGCACCAAGCCTGCAACTGCAGTCACATTGAATTTAGTCGGAACTATTACAACGAAGTAATAGAAGTAATAAAAGTAATAAAGAATTTTAAAAAAAGGAGTTAGGTAAATGAAAAAAATTATCGCAAGCGTTGCGGTAGCAACATTTGCAGTCTTAGGAATGTCCTCAGCGCAAGCTGCGGAAACTTTGGCGCTATCTGGTGGTAATGCTACTTATGGATTAGATCCAGCTGTAATCACTGCAACAGCATCAGTACCAGGAATGGTGGCTTATTCAGCCGCTGGAAAAGTAATTGTTGGTTGCGAAGCAGTTCCAACTACAACTACAGCACCTTATGTTGCAAAGTGCTCATGGGTGCCTGCGGCAGCAGGCGCAACTGCGCTAACTGGTGTTTTAACACCAACTGATACTGCAATCGCAAAGGTAAATTCACCAACTTTAAATATTAAAGTCGGTGTACCAGTACAAGGAATGATTTCTCCAATTCACATGTATGTAGATACAGTTTTGGGATCAGGTACTTCAGGTCCTTTAGCTCCAAGATTCGGCGTCTCATGTGCAATCACCTCTGAATATTTGGTAGGTCAAACCATCGTATTCCGTGTTTATGCAAATAATGCTGATTGGGGTGGAGCGGTGATGGATTCTTCAAATACTGCACAGGCTTATATCGAAGTGTCAGGTTGGCCAACCAAGATTCCTTTGTCATATGGAAATCACTCTGGCGTTTCATTCTGGACTGGAGTTTTGAAGACAGGTACCGGAAATGGTCAATACTCAACTCTTGGCTTGATTAATTTCAAAGTAACGATGGTTGCAAAAGACACCACAACAATGAAGGTGCTATCAACCAAGTTGGTACCAAAGATTGTTAATGGTGTTCGCCAAGTTGATCCTTCATCTGGTCGCACAATTTATGATCGCGTTAGCTACTACAGATCAGTTGCAGTTAATCCTCCATTAAAAGGTGCTACTGGAACTTGGTCATCAAATTTCGCAGCCTATTCACAATTAACTCTTTACGCAGTTCCAAAAGCGTAATTTGAGTTTTATAAAAAGGAGAGTGCGCAAATGCGTAAGAGTTTAATTATCAGAGGAGCTATGGCGGCAGTATTAATTGCTGCCCTAGCAACCCCAGCAATCGCAGCAGATGTTGAAAATATTTTGACGTTAACTGCTCCGAAAGACCTTAAAGGTGTACCTGCTCTTCCTTTCACAGGAGAAAAGATCACCTTTACAACCCCTGATTTACTTGCAGGTTCAATTACTGCCGAACCAAATCAGGGCTACATTGGCCAGGCATTTACGCTTACTGGTAAAGGTCTTCCTGCAAATACTGCAGTTGACTTAACTTGGTCAACTGCCGATGGCGCTTGGCTTGCAGATATGCAACCAAATTCAATTAACTATCGTGGATTAAAGTTTTTCAAGTATCCAGTGAAAATGGGTTCAGTAACTACAGATGCAAATGGAAGCTTTACTTTTAAAACTAAAGCTCCAGAAGATTTTGGTGGACCTCATGACATTTATGCAGTCGCAAGCGGGGCTGCGGTTGCTAAAGGTGGATTCCAAACAAATCCAAAGTTCACGATGTCACCTTCAAGTGGACCAATTGGTACACCAATCAAAATCAAGTACACCGGAATTGGTTCAACGTTATATACCGGTGGCATCTCAGTGCTTTGGGATAACGGTTATGTTGGTGAAGCCCAAGCAGTTTGGACTAGAGGTACTGCAGAATTTACGATTCGAGCAGCTGGCCCAGTAGGTACTCACTATGTAACTGCAGCTGATGGAATTGGTGTTCAATACATGAACTTGAAACAATCACCAGTTCCTTATTCAAAGGGTGGCATGTTGCCATTTAAAGTCACCAAAGATCCTGGATTAATCCCACCTAGTATCGAATATCCAGATCGAGTAACTCCATCTACTGATTTACGAACCACGCTCTCAAATCAAGGGGTTGATCCAAAGACTACAGCGGTAGCTAAAGTGAACGTTAGCAGCGGCGTAGTAGGTTCTAAAGTTAAATTAGATGTAAGTGGACTTGCCACAACCGGAACTCATCAGATTGTCTGGGCAACCGTAGTTGGTAACCGAGTAAATTGTTCAGGTACATGCTGGGTTTACAACGCAGTTCCTATGGGATCAGCAACTCCAACTTCTGGTGCATTCTCCAGTGAATTAACCATTCCAGATAACTTAGGTGGCTGGCATGTTATTCAAATTAAATCTGGAGATTTAATTGAAGCTCAAATTCCTTTCTATGTGAAGGCAAGCATCTTTGTTTACAAAGATAAGAAAGGCAAAGCTTTGACAAGCGGAGTGGCTTTGGCAGATAAATCACCACTTCCTGAAGATCGTGAAGGTTCAGGTACTCCTACTTATAAATTCAAAGCGGGAGAAGAAGTAACTATTGCAATTAAAGGCGTGGGCTGGACTCAATTGGATAACACTATGGCTGTTACTTATGACAATAGTTTCATTGGTTACGGTTGTGGCTTTAATTCAAATGGATATATGGTCATTCACTTTCCTGCAGTAGGAAAACCTGGCACTCACATAATTGATTTGCATCCTTTGTATTACACAAATCAACCATCATATGCCAACACTCCATACGGAATGTTGCCACTGCTGGATTGGAAAAATGATGCAGTTGGATTGGCACTTGGATATGAATTGCCAGCAATTCATTTCTCAATTGAAATAACTAAGTAAAACCTAACTCAAGAATTGGTCCTGCTCTTGCGAAAGCGAGGGTGGGACCAATTCCATTTTCCAAGTAGGACCATGGTGGCTGGTAATAACAGCAAGCGAATGATGGTGGCATCAATAACGATACCAGCGACCAGACCGATACCTAATTCTTGTAAACCTGCGAAATGACCTGATACAAAACCAGCAAGTGCGCCAACCATGATGATGGCAGCCGTGGTGACTACGCCTCCGGTATTAGCTAATCCATCAATAATCGCCTGATTATTATCTTTATTTGCTAAATAACTCTCTCGAATTCGAGAGACAATAAAGACTTCATAATCCATAGATAGCCCAAAGAGCACCGCAAAAATAAAGAGCAGAGTCCAGATTTCAATTTGGTCTAATTTGTAAACACCAATGCCATTGTTCATAAAGTAAACCACGGTGCCTACCGCAGCCGCGATGGAGATTAGATCAAGAAAGATTGCCTTGATCGGAATAAGCAGTGATTGCAAGTATCTACGAAGTAACATAAATGAGAGCAGAATTGCAAAGAGTGCGATAACAGGAAAAGTCTTTTTAATCTGATTTATCAAATCAAAACCTTGAGCCGGGGCGCCACCAATATAGATTGATGTACCAGGTGGGAAATCGCCCTTTAAATCTCGTAAGAAGCGGATTAATGCTTGGCTTGATCCAAGATCTTTCTTTGAGATTACGAAAATTCTAAGGACCTTGCCAGATTTATCAACGTATGTGCGATCTGTAGCTACGGCAAAGACATCTTTATTTGCCGCCATTTCTCCAGCCAATTTAGCTCTAGCCATATTTACATCGCTGGCTTCAGGTAATTGGATTACTACTTGTATCGGAGAGATGATGCCATCGCCCGCACGATCAGTGGCAATTTTAATTGCTTGTGCAGATTCTAAATTTGCTGGAATTGCTGAGATCGAACTCGGCGTAACTTTTAAGTTAGCAAGTTGTGATGCGGGAATTGCAATTAAGGCGAGCGAAAAAAGTAAAACGGGTACCGGGCGGGAAACTACAAATTCTCCAAGTTTTCGAAATTGCTTTGTTCCAAAATGCGGCAGGGTGCCTTCACTACCCAGATAAGAAAGTAGCGCTGGTTGCAAAGTAGTGGCGGCGGCTATTGCTACTAACGGAACAATTACACCAGCGATGCCAAGCGATCTAATAAATGGAATCGGAACTAGTATTAAAGTAGAGAGCGCAATTGCAACAGTGCTTCCGGAAATCAAAATAGTTCGTTGCGTCCGCTTGATATCTCCATCTAATTTAAACCGATGCACCATAAGTAGTGAGTAATCGATAGCCAAACCAAGGCCAATTAGCTCGACGATATTTGGAATATATAAAACCATCAGCATCTTATGCGCAAGTAGATAAATAATTCCGATTGAGGTACTGATAGTAGTAATTGCCACAATAATTGGAATTAGCATCGACCAGATTGAGCGTAAAGTGAAAACCAAAAAGAGAAGCGCAATCAAAATTGCGATTAGTTGTCCGCGCGCTAAATCATCGGCTAAGACCGGGGAGACGTCATATTTAATGGCAGGGGGGCCAGATACTTTTACTGTCGTAAGTCCAACTGCTTTAAGGGCGCTACGCAATTTAGGGGTTAAATCCGCTGCTTTCTGCAGGTTTAAAGCGCTCTGGATATTTGCATATAAGACGCCATTAATGGCGCGATTTTGTGCTACCTGTAATCCAGGCATGGTGGCTACTGCGAGATTTACTTTTTCTTGTAATGCAGCGACCTCTGGTTTAGGAAGTTTTTTATCGTATGTATAAAAAATAGAGAAAGCGCCTTCGGTAGTTTCACCGAATGCGCTTTCAATTAATTTATCAGCTTTGGCCGATTCACTTCCTGGTACGTTTATTGATGTAGTTAGGAGGGAATTGATATTTGCGTTGGCATGGAAACCAAATAGCGCAAGTAAAACCCAGACTGCGACAACTAATAAACGATTGCGAATCACGCGTTAAGCGCAACCAAACCAATCTCAACCATGTTGTTAAGTGAACGTTCACGTGCATCAGAATCCATTGATTCATGAGTGAAGACGTGATCAGAGACAGTCAGAATTGAAAGTGCGCGACGACCCTTGCGAGCTGCGATTGAATAGAGCGCGGATGCTTCCATTTCAACTGCCAGCACACCATGTGCACGAAGACGCTCTTTTGAATCTGTTTCATCATAGAAATAATCCATTGATGACACGCCGCCAACATGGCAGCCACCATGTTGTTGCGCAGCTTCATATGCCGCTTTTAACATTAAGAAATCTGCATGTGGTGCGAAATCCAAACCGTTTGTGAAGCGACGATTGATATTGGAATCAGTCGATGCAGTCATCGCCAAAATTACATCGCCGACTTTGGTGTGATCCTGAAAGCCACCTGCTGTGCCAATTCGAATCGCCTTTTGCACGCCATATTCGTTAAAAAGCTCAGTCACATAGATAGATATAGAAGGTAGACCCATTCCAGTACCCATTACTGAGATGCGCTCACCCTTATGAAGGCCGGTAAACCCGAACATATTGCGGACCGCGTTAAATTGCTTCACATCGGTCAGCCAGTTTTCGGCTACCCATTTAGCTCGAAGTGGGTCTCCCGGTAGGAGGATCTTTTCGGAGATTTCGCCCTGCTGGGCACTGATATGTACGCTCATTTAATTAGAGTAACTGAAGGCAAGAAAATCCGACACGCCCATGGGCGTGTCGCGGGCCACTCTAAGAAAAGAGGAGTAAAAGAGGCCGATTTGGAGTATCACGGGGGGCTCGCTTACGCTTAACCCCTGCCTTTTTTCAGAAGGCTTTTTCGAACCATGTCTATCGCATGCAATTTTATGCGAGAGATTTGCGTAAAGGGTGCAACACACCCGACCGCGTGGGTCGGAAGAGTTAACTATTAAAGTCAAAACAAAACGAAATAAAAACGTTTAACAGCGTTTAAAAAGATGGAGAAACATGCCAACGATTCAACAGTTAGTGCGTCGTGGTCGCGCTGAAAAGAGCGACAAAACAAAAACGCCTGCACTAAAAGGTAGTCCACAACGTCGCGGTGTTTGCACACGTGTTTACACAACAACACCTAAGAAACCGAACTCTGCACTTCGTAAAGTTGCACGTGTTCGTTTAACAAGCGGCATGGAAGTTTCTGCATACATTCCTGGTGAAGGTCACAACTTACAAGAGCACTCCATCGTTCTTGTTCGCGGTGGTCGTGTTAAAGATCTACCAGGTGTTCGTTACAAAATTATTCGCGGTTCACTTGATACCCAAGGTGTTAAGAATCGTAAGCAAGCACGTTCACGTTATGGTGCTAAGCGAGAGAAGAAGGCCAGCTAATGCCACGTAAAGGTCCTGCAGTTAAGTCACCAGTTATTGCTGATCCAGTTTATAACTCACCAATTGTTACCGCTTTGATCAACAAGATTCTTTTGCACGGCAAGCGTTCAACTGCTGAAGCAATTGTTTATGCAGCAATGGAAAACATTCGCGAAAAGACTCAAGTTGATCCAATCATCACACTAAAGCGCGCACTAGATAACATCAAGCCACAGATTGAAGTTAAGTCTCGTCGTGTTGGTGGCGCTACTTATCAGGTGCCAGTTGAAGTTAAATCAGGTCGCGCAACCACACTTGCGCTACGTTGGTTAGTTGATTTCTCACGCCAGCGTCGCGAAAAGTCAATGGCAGAGCGTTTAACAAATGAGCTAATTGATGCAAGCAATGGCCTTGGCGCTGCGGTTAAGCGTCGCGAAGATACCCACAAGATGGCGGATGCAAACAAGGCATTTGCACACTACCGCTGGTAATCGCTGGAATAAATAGAGAAATTAAGTAGAGATTAGAAGAGATAAGGAATAGATAAAGTGGCCACACTAGACCTCGCAAAAGTGCGCAACATTGGAATCATGGCGCACATCGACGCAGGTAAGACCACCACAACCGAGCGCATTCTTTTCTACACCGGTATCAATTACAAGATCGGTGAAGTTCACGAAGGTGCTGCAACCATGGACTGGATGGAGCAGGAGCAAGAGCGTGGTATCACCATTACCTCTGCTGCAACTACATGTGCATGGAAGAACCACACAATCAACATCATCGATACACCTGGTCACGTTGACTTCACAGTTGAAGTAGAACGTTCACTTCGTGTTCTAGATGGTGCGGTTGCAGTGTTCGATGGTGTTGCAGGTGTAGAGCCACAATCAGAAACAGTTTGGCGTCAAGCAGATAAGTACTCTGTTCCACGTATCTGCTTCGTAAATAAATTAGACCGTACCGGTGCAAATTTTGATATGTGCGTTGGCATGATTCGCACTCGCTTAAATGCAACTGCACTTGTGCTACAGATTCCAATTGGCGCAGAAGGTGACTTCTCTGGCGTTATTGATCTGATTGCAATGAAGGCACTTGTATGGCCAGGCGAAACCAAGAAGGGCGAAGATTACGTAATCGAAGAGATTCCAGCTAATCTAAAAGATGCAGCAGATAAAGCTCGCCATGAATTATTAGAAACTCTTGCAGAATCTGATGATCAAGTCATGGAGAAGTACCTTGAAGGTGCAGAGCTCTCTGAAGATGAAATCATCGCAGGTATTCGCCGTGCAACTCTTGCAGCAAAAGCAGTTCCAGTTCTAACTGGTTCAGCCTTTAAGAACAAGGGTGTTCAGCCAATGCTTGATGCAGTGGTTCGCTACCTTCCATCACCACTAGATGTTGATGCGATTGTTGGCCATAACGTGGCAGATTCATCACTGGAAGTAACTCGTAAGCCAAATAATGACGAACCAATGTCAGCGCTTGCATTCAAGATTATGACTGACCCACACCTAGGTAAGCTGACATTTATCCGTGTTTATTCAGGTGTAATGAAGACCAGCAGTGCGGTATTAAATTCAAATAAGGATCGCAAAGAGCGCATCGGCAAGATTTATCAGATGCACGCTAATAAGCGCGAAGAAATCGAAGAGGCTTCAGCAGGAATGATCTGCGCAGTTATGGGTCTTAAGGACACCACAACTGGTGAAACCCTCTGCGATATCGATAAGCCAGTGATCCTAGAATCAATGGAATTCCCTAATCCAGTTATCGAAGTTGCAATTGAACCTAAGACTAAGGGCGACCAAGAGAAGTTAGGTATTGCGATTCAGCGTCTTGCAGAAGAAGATCCAACCTTCCGCGTTAAGACTGATGAAGAAACCGGTCAGACAATCATCGCTGGTATGGGCGAACTTCACCTTGAAATTCTGGTAGATCGCATGAAGCGCGAATTTAAAGTTGAAGCAAACGTTGGTAAGCCACAGGTGGCATTCCGCGAAACTCTTCGCAAGCCAGTTGCACGCCATGACTACACCCACAAGAAGCAATCTGGTGGTTCTGGTCAATTCGCAAAGATTCAAATCGCACTCGAACCACTACAGCCTGGTGAAAATGAAAAGGGCTATGAGTTCGTAAACAAAATTACCGGTGGACGCGTTCCGAAGGAGTACATCCCTTCAGTTGACGATGGATGCCAAGAAGCAATGCAGGCTGGTCCTCTTGCTGGCTTCCCACTAACAGATGTACGTGTAACTCTTCTTGACGGCGCATATCACGATGTTGACTCATCTGAATTGGCCTTCAAGATTGCTGGTATCGCAGCATTTAAGGAAGCAGCAAAACTTGCTGGTCCAGTATTGCTAGAACCAGTTATGAAAGTTGAAGTCACCACTCCTGAAGATTTCATGGGTGATGTCATCGGCGATCTAAATAGTCGTCGTGGCCAAATTCAGGCCATGGATGAGCGGTCAGGTGCCCGCGTTGTTAGGGCGCTAGTTCCGTTATCAGAGATGTTCGGTTATGTCGGAGATCTTCGAAGCAGAACACAAGGCCGCGCAAGCTACTCAATGGAGTTCGAAACTTATGCAGAAGTTCCTGCAGCAGTTTCAAAGGAAATCATTGCGAAAGTACGCGGCGAATAAACCCTAATAAGAAATAAAAAGCACAAACCAAAACCCTAATAACCAAAAGCACTAAGAAATTAAGAAAGAGGAACCAAAGTGGCAAAGGCAAAGTTCGAACGAACCAAACCACACGTCAACATCGGAACCATTGGTCACATCGACCACGGTAAGACAACTCTTACTGCGGCGATCTCAAAGGTGTTGCACGAGAAGTACCCAGATGTAAACCCATTTACACCATTCGATCAGATCGATAAGGCGCCAGAAGAGCGTCAGCGTGGTATCACCATCTCGATCGCGCACATCGAATACCAGACCGAGAAGCGTCACTACGCACACGTTGACTGCCCAGGTCACGCTGACTACATCAAGAACATGATTACTGGTGCAGCTCAGATGGACGGAGCAATTCTTGTAGTTGCTGCGACCGACGGTCCAATGCCACAGACAAAAGAGCACGTTCTACTTGCTCGTCAGGTTGGCGTTCCATCAATCGTTGTTGCTCTAAACAAGTCAGACATGGTTGATGATGCAGAAATCCTAGAACTAGTTGAAATGGAAGTTCGCGAACTTCTAAATAAGTATGAATTCCCTGGCGATGACACACCAATTTGCCGCATCTCAGCTCTTAAGGCTCTTGAAGGCGATGCAAAGTGGATGGATGCTCTTATGGAGCTAATGAACGCAGTGGATACATTTATTCCAACACCTGCACGTGATGTTGATAAGCCATTCTTGATGCCAGTTGAAGACGTTTTCACAATTACAGGTCGTGGAACTGTTATCACCGGTCGTATCGAGCGCGGTATCGTCAAGGTTAACGAAGAAGTTGAAATCGTTGGTATCAAGGCAGAGTCTCAGAAGACAACTGTTACCGGCGTTGAAATGTTCCGTAAGCTTCTTGACGAAGGTCAGGCTGGCGAGAACGTTGGTCTACTACTTCGCGGAACCAAGCGTGAAGATGTTGAGCGCGGTCAGGTTGTTTGCAAGCCTGGCTCAATCACACCACACACAGAGTTCTCAGCATCTGTTTACATCCTTTCAAAGGATGAAGGCGGACGCCACACTCCATTCTTTAACAACTACCGTCCACAGTTCTACTTCCGTACAACTGACGTAACTGGTGTTGTAACACTTCCATCAGGTACCGAAATGGTTATGCCTGGCGATAACACTGACATCTCAGTTGTGCTAATTCAGCCAATTGCGATGGAAGAAGGTCTGAAGTTCGCTATCCGCGAAGGTGGCCGCACTGTTGGTGCAGGTCGCGTTACAAAGATCACCAAGTAATAGAAGGTAATAAACAGTAATAAAAAAGAATAAAGAAGTCGTTTTAGTGGCCGGTTACGGCCGGCCACTAAAAAACTTTTAGATAAAAAAATAAAAGATTTAGCAAAAGAAGAAAGAGAGGACAAATTATCGTGACTGGGAAAC
>OGVJ01000050.1_pt1 | contig 11878 bp, 24 predicted proteins | sample 1575741 | NCBI WGS metagenome assembly OGVJ01 (sample SAMN07581528, study PRJEB24739) | freshwater metagenome | place: Singapore | collected 2015-01 | reverse complement strand
GTTTCCCAGTCACGATAGGCATTCGAGGTGTTCTTTGAGATATTGTGCTTTTTCTGTCTCATCTTCAGCGTTGATATATCGTTCGTAAGCGGTTAAAGTTACTTTTTCATCCAATCTGGTAGACAAGAAGGAATGAACCCATGCGGCGCATCTCCTCTGGAGTTCAATACAACTGCCGCGCCAAGATACGCCAACGATCTAACTCTTTCGGCGTCAAGAGTTTCACCGTCATTGTGTGGGAAAGTGCATAAACAACCAACGTCCTCATTCATTTCCGAGAACATCATTGGATAGTTTATGTCTTGTAGGTAGTATTTATGGCAGCCCATAACTATATTTTATTTTGTAAGTTGTCGTAATCCACTAAAGAACAAAATTCATGATCTATCTCGCGCATTTCTTTAGCCATGCGAGCAGCGAGTTCTCGCAGTTCCTCCCGATCCTCGCGCAACAAGATGATCTCACTTTCGGCGAACATGAAGTTTTTCCGCAGTTTAACGTTCTCGCGTTCCAGTTCGCGGGCAACCGACGAGTGAACGAATGGGCCATCCAGTGAGCATTTCAAGTCGCTGCTTTCAATTCTCCCATGATGGCCCCACGGCCAGCCGCAAGCGGCGTCAGTTTTGGGTGTGTCGCTCACGGCTGCGCCTCCTTGCGTTTTGCGTCAATTGTTCCGCGCAAATCCAGTCGCTCCGGCTTTCCGTAAAAGCGCCAAGAAACGAAATCGACGTTCTGCTCCATGTAGTCTAGCCGCTCCTTGTCTGCCCGCAGCGCGGCGTTCTCGCGTAGCAATTCTGGAATCTCAACTTGCTTTGCGACAAACACCAATTTCGCCTCCTCTTTTCTATCTTCGTGAGCAGCGGCTAAATTAGCAACAAGTGAATCTACCTGCTTTTTCAGTTCAGCATTTTCATTCTTCAATGTTCTAATTTTATCCTCATATTCCAACAATTGATTGGAACTTTTCACCAATGCGTCTTGGAAACTGCTGGCTGTATCATAATAAAATTGAGCCTTTTCGGGATTGAACGGTTTCATAGCTGCGCCTTCTTTCGGGCTGCGTCATAGTCTTGCAACGACGCAAAATCGTGATCGACCTCACGCATTTCAGCAGCCATGCGTGTAGCAAGTTCCCGCAGCGCGGCGTTCTCGCGCTCTAGTTCTTGAATGGTCTCCAGAGATAGCGCCAGAGCCAGACGGTCAGCGTTTACATTCGGCTCTTTCGGCTCTTTGCGTTTCCAGAGCCCATGTTCGCGGTCTACGCAAATGTACTCATCGGTTTGTTTATTGTTGTTACTGACTAGAGAATTTAGCCGGTTACGCATAATTTCATTTTCTGTTTTAAGTTTGCCTAGCTCGGTCTGCATCCATTCACACTCTTTGATGTACCACGCCAGATCGCGGTCATTGGGTTTTGTAGTTGGCAGGTTCACGGCTGCGCCTCCTTTCGTATTGCGTCGAATGTTTTAGCCGAGACGATAATTACAGCATCGTCGGCGTGAAGCCATGTAGAACACTTTCCCCATTGGCGACGACCATCTGAGCCACTGTATCGTTCTATCTCATCAGCATTGATCAACGTTTCTCGCAGCGCGGCGTTTTCGGATTTTAGTTCTTCAAGTCTGTCTGCGGCTTCGGCAATAGCTGCATTAGCAACTCCATCTTCGCTATAGATATGATCGGCCAAAGCGCGCATAGCAACAATTAATGTTTCAGTAGAGCTTCTCACGGCTGCGCGTCCCTTAAAAGAACTTTAACTATCTTCTCCGCATTCTCTTGAAAAGAAGGATAATGCAAAGTATTGAACGATTCGCCATGTTTCTTGATAAACTTATCCCAATCCTTTTTTTCTTCTGGAGAGAGGGGCGTTTTGCTGGGGCGAGCTTCGCAAGCCTTACGGATAACTTCCACCAATTTATCTTCCATTAAGCGAGCAGCAGCGTGAATTGGAGCTTTCTCTGGGTAAATTTCCTGACGAATAGAAGTGGAGCCATCTTTGACTTGAATCAGCCAAAAGCCATTACGCAGACCATCATAAGCATAAGGGTCATTAACTGGCACGAACTTCTTGCCAACCTTACGGTAAAGACGCTGATCTTCCTTGATTGCAGCACGGGAGTTTACGTCCTGCAACTTGTAACAAAACATATTCCGATAGCGATCAGCCTCGTCTTTGTAGTATTGAATGTGTTTATTCATCGATTACTCCTAGAGCTTCGTTAATTTCTGTGCGAATCTGCTGGGCCAAATCATCAATTGATTTAAAATCGTGACCATGCTTGATCCAGTTCCTCAACTGCATATCAATGTCGTAGAGTTTGTTCCAAGCTATGTCGGCGCGTGAAGCGCGAATAAACTCAGTCTGCTCCTCTGGTAAATTAAATTCTAATTTGCCTTTCATCTTTGACCTTTAAAATATTTTTTCATTAAAAATGCGAGAAGCACTGCTCCAGTCATCATTAAACCATAAGTTGAAGGTTCTGGGATAGGATATTGTTTATTTTTGTTGTTGTCGTAAGGTTGCCACGGGTCGTGTTGCTGTGCTATAAATTTCATTATTTTTCTAGTTCTACTGTCCAGTTAGTATCGTTGTAAACGTGATCAAAAAGAAGCTCTTCTTCTGGAGCCGTCAACATCATCTTCGATGAGAGCGCGGCGAACAACCTATCTTCGATCTCCCTGTTCTTAACCACAATCTTTTTGAAGTTCTTAACTAGCTTCTGGTTTTCCTTACTGATCTTAAGTTTCATGAATTTATAATGTTAAAAAATGATTCTGGCAAGGTAACGTTTTCTGGAATGAACTTACCTTTGAATAAATTTGCGATTTCATCTTCTGAATAGCCAGCGAGACCGCATCCAATCTTTGTGACCAAGAACTCTGTATCTGGGTATTCCATAACTTCAGTAAGAAAAGAATAGATATAAAACTCTATCTTGTCAAGAGGAAGTGTGCGAATAAATGTATCTTTTGTTGGAATTCCAAATGATTTACCTTGCAGACCATAGCCCATTCCTCTAATCGCCCCAAACTTTTCTTCAGCTAGTTTTGCCGCTCCTGCACCGTGAATGCCAGCTTCGTTGGAACCAAATACAAATACTTGGTTCTTTTTGAGCTTTGTGATTTTATCTGGGGTGAATTTCATTGTAAATTGGTAGCCGCAATCGGGGTCGAACCGATACGCCTTTACAGGCAACAGATTTTAAGTCTGTAGTGTCTGCCATTCCACCATGCGGCCAAAAGTTATTCCAGAACTATGGTCTTCCGGTTTAAATAGTCAATAGCTTTTTTCAAAATTCGCTCATCATCGTTGAATCTACCAAGAGCAAGATTACAGTTATTACAAATATAACCGCGAAACTCATGAGAAAAATGGCAATGATCCAGTATCCAATCCTGAGTATGGTTTCCGCAGATGGGGCATTCGCCAGCTTGAGGCGGGGGATTTTCATCTTTTAATTTTTTTCTGAGAACGGATAATTCTTTGCAGCAGGTTGTACAAGTGTTTTTTCTGCCTCCAGTTGACGAGGCGAAGAACGGGAATTGTTCAATTTCTTTTTTCTCCCCGCACTTGCGGCATTGCTTCATTGAATCATAATAATGTTTAGGTTGTGTATTTCAATTGGCGGCGTGCAAGGAATCGAACCTTGATGGCAGATGCCCTGCCTTGTCCATGTCGGCTGTTGAACATCGCCAAGATGACGACGGAATCGAACCGTCTTAGCCCTACGCCAAAAAATTAATCTAAATTAAATTCGCCGCGCTTGTCAACTTTTGCGTTCAAATATTTCTGAACTATCTTCATTTTCATATTCATTCTCTTGGCAATATCGCGAACATTCATATTGTGTTCGTAACGAAGGTGCAGGATATGAAGCCTTTTAATATTGGCGTCGCTGTACGAAGAGCCGCGACTTCCAAAATCGTAAAGCTGGGACTCGGTTAATTGGATGTGAGACATAATAAATTGGTGGTTCCACTGGGATTCGAACCCAGAACCTACTGCTTAAAAGGCAGCAGCTCTAACCGTTGAGCTATAGAACCGAAAATTGACCCTCTCACAATAGCGTCGTTGTGTAGTCAGATTACAAGTGTCTATTCCACCATGAATCTGATTCGATTGCTACCAAACGCCCATGCAGACAATAGATTCGTGAATGCTGCTAAGGGAGAGGGTTTCTGGGTAATTACTCCCAAAAGTGTAAAGAACAAAAATTGGTCGTCCCGCTGGGATTTGAACCCAGAACCTAGCCCTTATAAAGAGCTTGCTCTAACCAGTTAAGCTACGGGACAAAATTGGTGGGCGATGAGGGATTCGAACCCCCACTCAAAGGATTATGAGTCCTCTGCTTTAACCGTTAAGCTAACCGCCCACTTCATTAATTTTTCTCAGAAAGAGCGTCGATTACTCCGTAACCAAATTCACTTAAACTATTTTCTACTTTCTTTGGATCGACGCCTTCAAGTTCAGAAGGCTCAAACCACACAACTGCATAGCCTTCATCGCGAAGAGCTTGAATCATTTCAATAGGAGTCATTTTAGTAAATTGGCGCGAGGACCGAGAATCGAACTCGGAACCAGCAGTTTAGAAAACTGCTGCTCTATCCAGTTGAGCTATCCCCGCGAAATTGGAGCGGCAGATGGGATTCGAACCCACGACAACCACTTTGGAAGAGTGGCGCTCTACCAATTGAGCTACTGCCGCTTGATCCTCCACAGCTACTCTCACGGACTCTGCGACCAGCCGCTTACTCTCGCTGCTTTTTTATCTAGGGTTTGGCCGCACCATCCTAGACTGAGGAAATTTTTAATAATTAAATTTCTACGGGTTGAGGGTTGTTTTTCAGACGTTCACGCTCCCGAGCAAGACGACGCATTTGATTCTGATACTTACGATCCTTCTTCTCGTCATAGTTCAGAGCAGCTTGGAACTCGTCACGATACTTGGCAAGGATGAAGTTGTAAGTCTTCATCGTGGAGGCGGCAACTGCCGCATCCGAATACCCGTTGAATGAATCAACGGAATTGCTAGGCAAGGGAGCGTTTTCGTCCATGTTAGATAAAGATATGCTTGTCTTTGAAATACTTTTCGCAACGGAACTTAAAAGCCTCGTAACGATCATTCAATGACATTGGGAACGGTGCAATGCTGCATTTGCTTGACCGCTCATAAGCGATTTGAACTCCCCGCTTTGGATCGAAGCGATCTCCAAGAGAGAAATTGCAAAGAGACCAGCCGATATAAACGGTGTCAGGGTGAAGGTCATTGCTGGTGGCAGCAAGAACTCCAATCCGCTGATCCTTCTTGTCAAGGACGTAAACGTGAATTCCTTTTGGATTACTCATAATTGTGGTTGTTGATTGAACAGTAGGAAGATACTCTATGTTGTGGGTTTCGTCAAGCGGTTTTTTCGAGTTCGCGAAACTTTTTTTCAGCGTCCTCACGGGCATTTGGCCCACCGTAATACCAGCCCTTCGTCCCGAAATCTTCATCCTTTGGTAAGTACTCTGCGGGTTCAATTTTAATTCCTTTAATTTCATAACCGTTGTGCTTTTGAACCAGCACAACTTCGTAGCCACCGCACTTAGAATACATTGCAACTTTGTCAGTGCGCTTGATTTGCTTCATGGAATAACCATGATTTTTCATTTCAATTGGAAGCGGTTTCATTTGAGTCTGTGATTAAACACTTTTGTGCATTGTTTCAAGCCATTAGCTTTGAGATGAGCGTAAGCCCATTTTAGTTGAATGCTGCAATCTTTGCAAACGTAGCCAACGTCAATGTCTTGATAACATTCTTCTACGTTAGGGTCGAACTGGTACTCACAACATTGGCAAATAACGATTGATGGCGCGCTCATGACCAAATGCGATGCTTTTCAGCAATCCATTCCTGACTATCGTAATTTTGAATCATCCAATCAGCATCGTAAGGAATTTCAACAATTTTAAGCGAGCTATAAGAGTCACCAGCTTCTTTCAAACCAAGCTCTTCTACCGTTTCAATTAAAACAGGATCATCACGCCTTAAATCATGCTCGGTAAAATAATCGCCATCAATATAAAAAATAAGACGGCGATCAGAAAATGATGAACTTTTCTTTTGAGTTGTGAACTCCAATCCTTTTTTGTTAAGATAAAGCTCAACAGCTTTATCACTTAAACCAAAACCGCCGAAATCAGCGTTAATTAATATTTTGCGAGTTTTCATGTTAGTGGAGCCTCCAGTCGGATTCGAACCAACGACCTACAGTTTACAAAACTGTTGCACTACCACTGTGCTATAGAGGCGAGTCATTTTTTAATGAAATAATTTGGTTTGTTGAGTAAATTTATAGTCAGCAATATAAATAGTACGATACTAAATAGCGACATTCAAGTGTAAAATGATACATGGTCAGTCCTCGTCTACTTCAAGCAGAGATTCATAGTAACTTCAGTACTACTTCTGGCGATTGGGCAGCTTACAAAGCGCAAATAACTGGATTATATTCTGCAACTGGTTATGCCGCAAGTGGCAACGCAACATTTGGGGACTTCTCTGATCATTTAATTAGAGAATTTAACGGCAAAATCATAGAGTTGGGTATGCTAACAGGGCTGACAATCCAACCCTATGATGCCGGTTACAGATTAACTGGGATTAACCTGTCCTAGCTCTTTGCTCTTGACGTAAGCTGACATAAGAACGCAATAGTTCATAATATCAAGGATAGCGTCTTCGTAGCTTTCGTTCTTGACGGCGAGCTTGCCATCATTCGCGAAAGTTGAGAGTCGAGAAACCTTGTCAACGATCCTCACAAGGAAACCCTGCTCTGCGGAGCAAACACCCATCGATTCGCATCGTTGGAAGTTTGCAAAGGGATTGTCTCCCTTGCTGCCAGCGTAATCATTGTTCTTGGCCCTCATAATCGCGAGTGCCTTGTTGGTCAACTCGCCATGATGCGCGAACAGTTGCTCTCTGGTCATGTCGATTTTTAATTAATTGTTTTTAGTGCGGCGCGGAACTTATTCAGAACCGTATAGAACTTAGTCTCCTTGTCAGTAGGCTCAGGAATGATGGAGCGAACCATCTCTTTGTCTTCGCCAACAGTAGAGTGAACAATGACGTAAGCATCATCAGTGCGAGAGCTTTCTTGTGAAAGACACTGAATCGCCCATGTCACTGAGTTTTGCAGCGCGAGATCATAGAAGTTCACGCAGTTCTTGAGCGAACCATCTTGTTCAAGGCTCCAAACCTCAAACCAATTCTTATTTGGCTTAATATCTACGCTCAAAGGAGTAAATGTTTCTTCGTTCATTAGTTAGTGGGAGTGTGGAACTGCTTGGCGCGAGCCAGCATGAAATCGTGAATGAAGTGGCGTGTCTCCCTGTCGAGGAGACGCCCATTCTCTTGAGGCAGTCCTTTGATGACCTCCTCAAAGCTCAGACCAAAAGCAAGGGAAAGACCCTTAATCTTTCGGTAGATACCGATTTCCTTATACTTGAGTAGAGCAAATGCAACATCGAGTTCAGTCTCAGAAGCATTCTCTAGCTTTTCAACGAGTGGATTTTTATTCATAATTAATCAAAATGCGGGGACAATTGCGATCTGGCTAGTGCGAATTTTATTGCCGTCTTCATCAGTAAGAAAACTGTAATCGTAATTTAATTCCTTAACTGCAATTTCAAGAATTTGATCGCTAGAAAGATTGTAACCCTTCATGCGACTCTGGATTTGCTTAATGGTAGGATATTCTCCAGCAGCGTGCTTGTCGTCAATATAATTGCGAATCTTCAGTTTAATGAAATCATTCTCAACTTCATCGTCTGAAACTTCATTGTCAGCATCAAAGCCATAATCAGGATAATCATAATCATCACTAGCCTCCTCATTGTAAACAGCATCAGGAATTTCCTTGCGCTCAGGAGTGATGTCGCTCAGGACACGATACTTTGATACGCGCAACTTTTGGTAATCACAATCAGTCGGCACGCTGACAGCATCAGCAGGGTCAACCTCAACCACAAGGAGACGCCCATCAGAACCAGCCCAATTATTTGCATAATCGTAGCTGCCAACGTGCAGACCAAAGGAACAATGATTGTCTTTGTTATCATCGACGGAGCGGCGAGCAACCTCAATCACTTCGCCAACACCGTTATAAATCGAACCATCAGCAGATACATTTCCAGACACAACAACCGTGTCCTTATTACCATGCTTCGAATAAAAATTATTATTAACTCCCTTATAGGCGAGGAACTTTCCTTCAGCAGTGATGGGGAGACTCTTGTAAGAAAGGAACGTGTAGAGTTCGTTGACCGAGTTAGCAGAAGGATTCTGCATGAGACGATCAATGAAGTTGAGCAGAGGCTCGGCATCCTTCGCGCCTTCCTTGAGCATCGCGAATAGCTTTTCCACTACAACACCGTGAACCTCCACGCCGCTGTGAAACAGCTTACCATCGTAAATGTCGATGGCACCGTGAGTCATGTTCTTGATCTTGTTCTCAATCGTGATCAACTCAGGAATGAGATCGTACTGAGCGTCGAGGATCGCTTGACGCAACGAGGAGAAGTTCGGGTGCGAACTATCCACGGTATGTGGCTTACCATCAACGAAAACGGTGATGGAGTTGTCACGCATGATGTAGGCTGGCTTATTCATAACGATGCTATATTATTGTGGTTTAGGACTTACGATTATCAACTAAATTGATGTAGTCAAGGACTAATTTCTTGGCGTTTTGGATACCGTAGAAGGAGCCGTAGCGACCTTCGAACAGTGCGAACATCATGGGATAAGTCTCCTTGATTGTCAAGGCTTCTTGTTTGATTTTTTCAGAAATTTTTGGGTCGAGAGTGGGAACGACCTTATCGTTGGCGTACTTGCGAGGGAAATCAGACAGGATGTTGAACTCTTTCTTTTGCTCGTCAGAGAAAGAAGAATTATCTGCATCTATGTCAGAGCTAACATTCCAGAGGTCGAAATAAACTGAAATAGGGTGATTGTCGGGCAAATTTTTTCTGAAATCTTCCCAATGAGCGATCATTGGCAAAGCGTCACGACGAACTTCTTTCTCTTCTCTACTATTTAAAATTGATTTAAATTGAGCGATGGCAGTCTTAAATTTGGGCATGAAAACATCATGCAAATTGATAGCGTGAGCGGGGAGATCGGTCCTGTCGAGAATGCCGTAAACAATATCGTAATTGATGCCAAAATGTCTTGCAATCTTCCAAATCTGTCTGAAGTCACTTTGACCGAAATCCTTTAAGTCTCCGAAAAGAATATCGTAATTGTTGCCGCCATTATGCTTGATGTCAACATAATAGAAAGGATCGGATGGCATTGGAACCTTTTCCTTGAAGTTGTAGCTCCAGTGGCTATTGGAAAAGATTTTGCGTACATTGTTGAACTCTTTACTCTTAGGTGAAACAGGAGTGAGTTTAGAAGCGAGATGAATATGATCGCAAGAGTTGTGCTGATAAAGCAGTTTGCTTTCGGCATCAGCAAGGGAAACTACATAGATTGTTCCATCGATTCCCTTGGAGGTCATCAATCCATTAACGCGATCTTGAATGTTTTTAACGTTATCGTTGATAACGATGTGCCAGTTGTTTCCACCAGCATAAAACGTTTTGGCACTGATGGTCTTTTCGACATGCTGCGTCTTCTTCGACAACCGCACAAGATTGCGAGTGTTGCGCGACTTTCTGTAAATAGCCAACGGAACAATCGGATCTCCGTTGATTTTAATTACATTTTTATTCGCGTCGGTGAAGTTATAATTGGCATCGCAGCAAAGCGACTCAAGGTTGTTGGAGCCGCTTAAAGTATAGAGTTTTTTAAAGAACTCTGCTGAGTCAGAAATCGCATCAATTTCTTTTTGAACTTGCGTTTTGATTTCCGTCTCCAGCTTAGAGATGGCGCGAGCAATGAAGTTCTTAGTCTGCGCGTTGTATTCCAGATTCTCGCGAGAGTGGTGCAGTGCAACCGAGCCAACTGGAAAGAAAAAAACGAAGAAATTAGAAACGTAAGAGCTGTAAAATGCCTTGTAAATCTTTGACGATGCAATCGGATGATTCGCAAGATTGTCAAGATTCAGCGGGTAGGAAATGCCGCCCATCACAATGATAGGATCGGAGCGTCTGTTCCTCTCCACTCCCCAATCAGCGTTCTTGATCACCCACTCTGGGACCAAACGTGAAAAGCCTTTGCAGACAAACTTCTCGTCAGAGAAACGAATGACCTTGTTGATTTCGCATTCGAAGTTGGAAATATCCTCGCTCTTAACTGCAACGGAAATCTCAACGCCACTCGGTTCAGAAGTGGAAACGTCAGAGAGCTTAGTGAACCGAGTGTCGCCATGCTCGTCAACGTATACTGAAATAACGATCTCGTTACCCTTGTGACGAGACGTAACCGTAAACGAATCAGTATACGATAGCGGCGCGAAACGACCAATGCCGAAACCGCCGATTGAATCGTTATCGCTGCGCTTGGTGGAGCGACCATACTTGGTGTAGAGACCAAAGAGGTCAGACTCGGAAAGCCCCGCGCCAAAGTCACGCACAACGAAAGTGGGACTCAGGCGAGTGGGAGCGGTAATCTCAACGTCACGGGACGAACCCTTGTTCGCGTCAACGGCATTGGCGATGGTTTCGCGTGCAGTTGCCAAGACGACATTGGAGTAGTTATTCCGCAGAAGCGACGAGATGTAGCGCATCTCATTCGCATCGATGGTCGCGATTTCAGACTTGAAATCGTGAGATTCAACAACGTTTCGCTGGATGGATTTGACAATCATGGGAGCAATTTGATTTACAGGCAAAGAATGCCACAGGGATTACGTTTCGTCAACTACTTTTTCGAACTTTCTTTCGAGAATTTTTAAGGTCGCGTCCTTCAACCAGTTACGCTCTTCTTCAGAAGCATCTTCCACAGAGAGAGAAAACTCTCGCGAGGAAGAAACAGTAGTGATGCGGAACTCTGCTGAGAACTTGAACCGCTTCAGAAACTCAGCGTTCAAAATCTCATAGAGCTTGTAAATCTCTTGCACGTTGACAGAGGAGAACAAAAGAGTGCGATTCATTTTTAATTAAATTTAAATGTGTGGGCTTCCTTAAATACTTCCACGAAATCTGACTGCTTGAAAAGGTGCGTCCAAATCTTACCGTGCTCCTCAATGTAGGTGTCATCATAACCTTCAGAGACTAGGTGAGAAACCAGCTTCTCGTTAAAGATTAAATATTCGGGGCGCTTCTTGTGAAAGTTTGGAACGATACACCCCATCAAATTAGTTGCAACAATTTTGTATCCGGTTAGCTTGGCAGACAAGTCTTCTTTTTCGATCTCCATATCTTCTATGGAGAATTCGACGCCGAGTTCGTTGAGCTTGCTAACGATTTGATCTCTAGCCTTATTGATTTTTGTTTGCATTGTTGAGGATATGATAAATTGCATGGTCTTTGCCCTTGAGTTCTACGTCAAAGAACACGGGTTTGCCATAGTTGTTGGGTGAATTGACAGGCATCATAGCGTGTTTGCGGGTATTGTCAATACCTTCTGAGTAATGAAACAAAGGAATTGTGGGCCAAGTAGAGTAAGCGAGGTGAAAGTCTGCGGCGTCGTCGTTGCCGTGATTGCAGAACTGACGGTGCAGGGAATCGTAGTGCTTGACATCTTCAAGGTCACTGTCGCTGGCTCTGACGGAATCTACAGGGAGATTGAGGCCGTAGACCAGCAGGCGTTGAACTCGGACAACTACAACGTGGACTCCTTCATCGACGGTCAGGACGCTGAGGGTCAGCCTACAAGATACGACAAGACGGGAAACGGAATATTCCTTGACCCGATTCCAAACTACAACTCGACCAACGGTCTGAAGATT
>OGVJ01000048.1_pt1 | contig 12065 bp, 16 predicted proteins | sample 1575741 | NCBI WGS metagenome assembly OGVJ01 (sample SAMN07581528, study PRJEB24739) | freshwater metagenome | place: Singapore | collected 2015-01 | reverse complement strand
CGTGTGCTCTTCCGATCTTCCCAGTCACGATAGCGCGAGGATGGGTACTCAGTTACAGTCAAGCGCAAGGACGGTGTCGGTGTACCTCAATATCGCGCTCAGTTAAGCTTGGTTGAGGCTGCCCAGTACTGCGCTAATTTGCGCAATGACGGTGTAAAGATTCCAGCTCGGTTCGTCATTGACTTTTTACAGATGGCGCTTGACAGCGTCGTAACTGTGTTCAATGCGGATGCAGTGGAGAAAGCTGAGTAGTGACTAACCTTGAAATTATTTATTGCGGTGCTAGGAATTGTGAGTATTTATTTAATCCACAACGCGCTACAGCAAAAGCATCAGGAATAGATCTGCAATATATAGCAGAGCGCAACGTTACTATTAGACCGGGGCAGATCATGTTGATTCCAACTGGTATGAAAATCAAGTTGGAGGATGGTTATGAGGCTCAGGTTCGTACTCGCAGCGGTATGGCTTACAAACACGGGATCGTTGTGCTTAACAGCCCCGGTACAGTGGATGCTGATTACACAGGTGAAGTAAAAGTCATTGTAAAGAACATGAGTGATGAAACGTTTACGTTTGTTCCCGGTATGCGTATTGCTCAGCTTGTAATTGCTCCAGTATCACTTTGCACTCCAGTAGTCCTCAAGGAAGGTTCTCTCTTTGAGGATACAGAGCGTGGGGCTGGTGGCTTTGGATCTACGGGGGTATAAATGGCGTATTACAATGAGCATGACTTACAGCCAGTACATGCAGCTGATGCGTGGAACCTTGATAGGTATCTATTTACTGCTGTTGCATATCTTGCTAGGGCGGGTAAAAAAGAAGGGGCTGCATACGAGGATGATGTGCTTAAAGCATTATGGTTCCTTGCATACTCAGTGACTAAAGACACAAAGTATGCTGACGAAGTGCTAAGTACATGCAAGAACTTGATGCTAAAGGGAAACCATGAAAACGAAAAAAGCACGGCCAATAAATTATCCATGTATGTTCGTTCTACGAATGACACCGGAAATGTCAGCCAGTATTGTGTCGATGGTAGGGAAGCGGAATCAGAGCTGGTTCGTGAGAAGTGCGATAACACACTACACGGAATACATGATGGAAATGAAGAACCGTCTTTCCCAGAGCGAATCGGACAATGGCTCAAAGGAGCCATAGAATAGTTTGTTTTCCTACTTAGCTCAGCGGTAGAGCGTTCGGCTGTTAACCGAATGGTCGCTGGTTCGATCCCAGCAGTAGGAGTATAATTACTTAACAATGATTTAGCGAGGTGTGTTATGCCACAGCAGATAAAACCTAAACGTAAGCCATATTATCCAAATCACTATTATGGAGATCGTGGTTCGTTTAAAGAACTTATCAATAAACCTCAGCCATGGTATACAAAAACAGGCATACCTATGCTTGATAATCTAGACCGAAACGACAGAATTGATCAACTTGGAGAACAAGCGCAAGTTATGGTCAATAAGACAGCTGAGTATTACAAAAAGAATCCTGCTGCACGCAAGGCACAACTAGAACACACCGCACGAGCCGCTAAAAAGAATAGCATGTCGGCGCTATTGAAGATTAAAAAATAACTGATTCCCCATGCATGAAAACGCACTGGGAAATACCACTCTATGGACCTTACTCTTTCTGCCATAGGGTGGTATTATATTTCTGCCACCGAAAGGTGAGTATATGAATGAAAGTCTCCAGAAAACCTACATTCATTTTGGGTCCGAATCCCTTTCTCTGCATACAGAAAAACCAGCATGCTCCCGTGCTGGTTTTTTTGGTTATAATGCCATATGGCTACAGCAACTAAACGAGATCCAGCAAAATGGAAACGCATCGTCGCTAGTGTAAAAGCAGGAACTAAAGGCGGTGATCCCGGTGAGTGGTCTGCTCGTAAAGCACAGCTTGCCACACAAAAGTACAAGGCATCCGGTGGTGGATATGTAGGCCCAAAAACAGCTGATAACAGCCTTTCTAAATGGACTGACCAGAAATGGCGCACAAGCGATGGAACCCCTAGTAACGGCAAAAAACGTTATCTTCCAGACAAAGCGTGGGGCGCATTATCTAAGAGTGAAATAGCAGCCACTAATCGCGCTAAAGCAGCTGGTAACCGAGCTGGTAAACAATTCGTTGCACAACCTAGAGCCATTGCTCAGAAAGCGGCAAGACATAGATGAAAGACCCACTTAGAGCTGATGAGCGCAGGCTTATTAACTATCATAGGGCAAACCTAGCCAAAGGTGGATTACGCAATGGAAATGAAATTACAACATTCAGAGGTATGAGATTTGGCATAGGAGATTCAGAGGATGGTGAAACACTATATGCACCAACATACTTTAATGGCAAAATAAATAGTGACGAAGATACTATTGCACATGCTAAAAAATCTGGTCTTTACGCACGATATAGAACGGCTAAAGAAGCAAACGACGCAGAATACAAACTACATGAAATTATGAATCGAGATACTGCTAAGTTTTTAGCTGCGACAGCCAAGCCAATGTCCAAAATGATAGGGATAAAGAAGTAATGTACGAATATGGCATACGATACAAGCGACTTATTGATGGCGATACCTTTGTTTGTGATATTGATCTTGGCTTTGGTATTTGGCTTGTGGATCAGCACTGTCGTCTCTTTGGTGTGGATACACCAGAAAAAAACACTGAGGCTGGAAAGCAAGCAAAGGATACTGCATCTGAGTGGTTTGCAGCGAGGCAAAACACAGCCGAAAAATTTATTATCACGGTATTACAAAAAGCAGATAAATACGGACGACGGCTAGTGCACGTTAGGACAGATAAATCACCGACTACACTTAATGTAGAAATGCTAAAAACACTTGGATCGTACGAATATACTGGCGGGACTAAAAAGAAACTAACAGCTACAGCTGAGGTTACGTAATGATTGTCCCATACCTTGCAGGAATTATTACAGCATCACTGATCATATACGTATATGAGACAGTGCTTACATTCATTGACTACAGAGCATTTAAAGCGTGGTTGATAACACAAAAAGTAAATATAAAAGAACTTGACGAACAGAGTTTCACAAAATTCTATGCACTATGGGAGTTAAGTAAATTTCCCGACGTTGAGTTTGAAGTCGTAAAAAAAGATAAGGCCCCTCTGTGAAGGGGCCTTTAATTCGCTCGGTTTAAATGTCTCTAAGGCATGATGGGCGGACTTTTTAAACTGTCATCGCGTCTTATTTATATACTATCATGTAATACTTGGTGATACAATAAGCCATCAGCCTCGGTGGTGGAATGGTAGACACGACAGACTTAAAATCTGTTGTCGCAAGACGTACGGGTTCGAGTCCCGTCTGAGGTATGGAGGAAAAATGGCAGCAACACTCAAGTATATACAGCCAGATGCAGAAGAATTTATGATTCATTTGGCTCGAATATCGTCTAATAACGAAGACAACCCAGAATACGAGAAGCTTTTAAGGTATTGCATGCGTGAAGGGCATTGGTCTGTGTTTGAAATGGCTGATGTTGTCATGGAAATCTATACATCTAGGGCTGTATCAGCACAAATATTGCGTCATCGCAGCTTTCACTTTCAGGAATTTAGCCAAAGATACGCCAATCCAAGTAAAATTGAGCTTGATTTACCAACTATGAGGCGCAAGGGGTCAACAAACAGGCAAGGAAGCGTGTCATTTGGCGATCAGGAAACACAATTTGAGATGGATAATAAGGCCCTTGCCCCTATTCTAGTTGCTGTCAGGGCATATGATGACCTAGTGAAGTCAGGTGTTGCATTGGAAAGTGCACGCATGGTGTTACCACTGTGCGTTGGTACGCGTTTATACATGAAGGGCACTGTGCGTGACTGGTTGCATTATTGTCGTGTGCGCATGGATAGTCACACACAGCAAGAACACAGAGACTTAGCAACTGATTGCTGGAATGTGCTTGAGCAAGTACTGCCAGTGACAACAAAAGCGTTTAAACAGTATTGGATGAAAGAAGGAGATAGTAGTAATGATTAACCAGTGCACGATTGTGGGGCGACTTGTAGCAGACCCAGAATCTAGGCAAACGCCAAATGGAAAATCAGTGTGCAGTATTCGCGTTGCGGTAGATCGAAAAGGGCGTGAAAAGGAAACTGACTTTTTTAGTTGCACTGCATTTGGGCAACAAGGTGATGCGTTAGCAGAATATGCTCAAAAAGGTCGATTGATTGGTATCGTAGGAAAGATTCAGTTGGATCAATACGTAAATAAAGAAGGCGTAAAGCAACAGTCGGTTAAAATCATTATTGATAACTGGCAACTTCTAGATTCACGAAAAGAGTCGGATGTATCACCTCCAAATCCAAAGCCAGCTGGGCAACCTGCTCCAGTGCAAATAGATGACATAGACGATCCATTTGCAGATTAGTAATTGACCCGCATATAGCGGGTCTTTTTATGTATAATGCATCTAAGGTGTATTATGCAAAACGGGAAAAAACAATCTAACGACTCAATGAAATCGGTTGAGGTTAAATCACTTGGTGTTCCAATGTCGCGTCCGGTTCCGTACAACAATAAACCAGCGCCTCCATCTATACCTAAGAATGATAAAGCCGGAGCTCCTTCAGTTCCTAAAAATGATAAACCTCGAGGAAATCAAGTACGAGCTAACGAGCCAAGAAACAACGGTGTCCGCAAAGACATGCCATCAGGAAATGCAACAGTAACTAATACTAGAACTGCTAATACATCACCAACATCATCTGTAAATACGCCAACAAAACCATCATCTGGTGCAACTGCCCAATCTCAAAAACCAACACCAATGCGTCAGTCTAGCGGGCGTAGCGCGTTGCGTTTTGCTCCTAAGCTTGGAGTTATTGGCGGAATTGCTGGCGCATTAATACCAGTTGGACGCCGTCAAAGCGATAGTAAAGAACCTGTCGCACAAAAACCTGTTGCTAAACCTCAACCTAAAAAAACAACACCCGTCCAGCAAAAACCAAAGCCAAAGTCCAATTCAGGAAATGGATCAGGAAAAGCTAAGGCAAAGATGATGGATAGCGCATGTAATTACAGGGGGTAATCATGGGGGTAGTAAAGAAATATCAAAATCCAGCTGGTGGTTTAAATGCTGCAGGTCGTGCACATTTCAAACGAACGACTGGTGCAAATTTGAAACCGCCTGCACCTAACCCAAAAACAAAAGCAGATGCTGGCAGAAGAGCATCGTTCTGTGCTCGTATGTCTGGCATGAAGGCAAAAAACACATCTGCAAAAACAGCTAATGATCCCAATAGCCGTATTAACAAGTCACTGAGAGCGTGGAATTGTAAATGAGAAAGAAATCGTTATCACAGATGATGGGTATAAAGCATTCAAAAATGTCATCATCTATGCATAAAATGGAAAAGCGTGAGTACAGTAAAAAGGGATTACCGCCTAAAACAATGGCAAAACATGAGTCTGCTGAATATGGTAAAGGTGCTAGATGCCCACGTTGTGGTAGTGTCAATTGCAAATGTTAAAAAAACATCCCGGATTTAAAGCGGTACAGTCTAAAATAGCTGCTAGGCAGGGAGTTAGCTCAAAAGTTGCTGGTGCAATACTAGCTGCATCTACAAGAAAAGCTTCTGCAGCAGCTAAGAAAGCTAATCCAAGGTTAAAGCGTGTAAAGTAATAGGATACAAACGATGCCACAAAACAAAGGACCACAATTCTACACACCTACTGGAAAGCCACAAGCTATAACTATGGCTACACAGAAAGCAATAGATCGCTGGCATGCGGCTGGTTGGACACCACCACCTCCAGAACCCGGAGAAAGCCAGTATTTTTATGCAACGCGACTTGGCAATAACTTTACAAATAGACAACGTGGATATGCTGGGCCGAGTGGTGCGCCTAAAAGAATTGTTGACACACGTGCAAATGTAGAGGCGAGAACATCCCCTAAAATTGAGTCGTCAAGAGGTCGTAAGCCATCTAGTTTTGAGAAAAATATTACTACTCTTGGATCAGGAAAGGCTCCCGGAACTAAAAGGTTTGGTGCACTTTTAGGAATAACAACATCGTTACAAGCATCAAGAGGAAGAAGGTAAATTATGCCCGGTGGAACTCCCCCAAAACGCACATATCGACAGAATGGCAAAATGCCTCCAAAGATTGAGGCAAACTGGCCAAAGAATGCACGATCAGTTGGTCGTGCGCAAGGTGCCATTGCAGGAACGGCAGCAGCGTTAGCAGCAACTGGCGTGCGCACAGCACGTGAGGTTGGTGATGCTGAATTTCGCGGATTTACTAAAGGTAAAGTGGCTGGCCGTCAATCGGACAGCAGCGGACGTATGGCTGGTAAAGGTCCAGCTGCGGCAAAGGTGGCTCCAAAGAAAAAGGATCTGCCATCAAATGCGTCTTACTTTACCAAGTCGTTAATGAAGTAATAGGTGATTTATGGCATCTGCATTGTTGAATATGATGATGGACGACGAGAAGAAAAATGCGCAACCTCCAGCAGGATCGCCATCTACTCCTCCTGTGCCTGCCGGACAGCCAGCACCGCAGATGCCTCCACCTGCAACTGCTCAAGCTCCACAACAAGCTAGTAGTGGTACTGCAGCAGCCCCAGATCTAGGTGGCCTACTTGATTTATTAGCTCAAGGTAAAGGGCCAGTTAAGCCAAAAGCAGCTGGCCCAATACGCAGGGGTGCTCCAATTCGTGGAGCTGGTGGTACTGATCTGCCTGCATATGATTGGCGAAGTGCAGAAGGTGGTAATAAACCAGCATTTACTGAATATGAAGGTGAGTCTTCCGTAGATCCAATTAGTGGGAAAGTAACATTTACGCCTAAGTTAGATGCTAACGGAAATAAAATCATTAAGAAGGCTGGGCGTGATTTAGATTATGAGGCTGCAGCGCAGGCAGCTGAAGCGCAAGGTTCAGAATTACCAGATACGCAAACACGCATACGTGATGTACGCACTACTAACGCTGGTATTAGCCCAAGAACATCGGCTCAAGATTTGATGGAATCAGCAAGGTATGACGCGGATGTTGAATCAGCGTTTCAAGCTGGCGCACTTACACAGGAACAACGTGATGCACAACTAGGTAGTAGGCAGCGACCAAATTTTGGTCAAGGATTTACTACGGAGATACCAAAATCAGAGTTTGATTTACGACAAGATGCAATATTAGAAAAAAATAGAATTGCCCGTGAGGGTGCTGTTGATATTGACCCGTTAAGTCAGGCTCCAGCTGCAATACGCACGACGTTACGTACTGACACATTAATTAGAGATACAGTTAAAAAAGGCGGTATTGCCAATAATCCATTTGCTGTGGTTCAGACAGTCCATAACCAATTACAGGGCGAGGCACGTAAAAATCTTACTCGTGCAGAGAATTTGGATCGCGGTTTAATTAGCGAAATAGGCTCTATCTGGAGTCAAAACACAACTATTAACGAGAATCATCCATTTACGCAAATAGCGCGTACATCGTACGGCAAAACGCTAGACGAAGTGATGGTTGAATATAAAAGAAATACTGGGCAAGATCTTTTTACGCCAACTCAACTTGATACTTTGCGGTCTCAAATATCTACAAAATCTGCACAATATAGAGCAGAAGCAGACGCAATTACGCAAAGTGCTGGATATCACATATTAAGCAATGCAATACGCGTAGGCAACGAGCAGCAATTTAACAATGCTGCTAAGACGCGTATAGCTAAAGGTGCAATTGCTTATATTGCATCAATTCCTGATAATGACCAAGCTAATGTTGATGATGCAAAGAGATACTTTAATACATCCTTATATGGCGATCCGACTATGGAGATGTATAAGCAAGGTATTGAGGATTGGTATGCAAGCGATCCTGTTTTAGGTGTTATCTTTAAAAGAGGTAATGTTGGACAGTACGAAAGAAAAGACGCATCATTAGATAAAGTCCGAGGTGCCACAGCTATGGTATTGAAAAATGCTATAGATGATGCAAATGAACATTTTGTGTCAGGTGCAGGTTATACCACGGAGACTGGTACTAGAGGAGTAAGAACTGCACGTGCTGCTGCTGTTCGATTAATGAACTCATTTACAACCTCTTTCTATGATTCATTTTCAAATAATGATCCAGTACAAGCGTTTAAAGATTTAGGCAAAACATCATTTGGGCGATATTTTGCAAATAGTCTTGCGTATAACCTACAAGTTGTTGATTCAGACAACACAATTAAACAGATCTTTGATTCTGATGATAACGAAGCAAAGCAAGTCATCATGGATGCAGTGACTGCGCCTTTTGGTGTTAAGAAGGCGATGCGCAATCTGTTTACGTTCGACATTGCAGGTAAAGAAGATCAATTTGAATTAGACGTACCAAAAGTACAAGAAGCTATGAAAGCTGGAGATATGGGTCTAGCAAAACGCATCATGGCTCCATATGCCAGTACGGATCAACTAGATGTCCTGTTTGGTGATAGAGAACCTGTTGAGGGCCAAGGCAAACAACGAGATATCAAGCTAATTGATTTAGAAAACATGACAGGCGCGGGTGGCAGTCGTCGTCAACGCATCGATGCATATTTAGCAAGAAAACAAAGTTTTGCAACAGCAGATGAAAAATATGCAGCATCGCAATTAAAAATGTCACCAGAACATTTAATTGCAAGGTTAGCTGGTAACTTTTATGTTGACACCACAATTTTTGGTGGTTTTAAGGGTGAAACAAAGAAAGCGTATAACACGGGATTTATTGCAGATACCGATAAGGAAACTGCAGCCATGTCAGCGCTGGCAGATATAGAAACATATTTAGCCCCAACTAAAGGTGGTGCCAAAGCAATTGCAAACGACCCATTGTTTGCTCAAACACTAGATGCAGTCGATGATGCAATTAATAAACTAAATTTCCAGATTGAATCTAAACAGTTAGACGGATATCAAGAGTCTAGTGCTAAGGATATGCTTGCAGAATTACGCCGTGTGCGTGAAAAGGCGATGAATAACTTAGATGATTTTGTATCTGTCGGAGCTGGACGGCAACATTTGTTTGTCATGACTCCGGACGGACCAGATTACTCTAAGCCAATTTCGGCATCTGGTTCTGCTAGTCGTGTATCGCAAGTAACCGACATGTTGAACGCGTGGATTACGGGTGACAGCAAAGTAGATATCAATAGGTATTTTTCCAGTACTGGATCTACAACTGCAAGATCAAGTAATTCAGTGCTAGTAACACCAGTAGATCGTGAGGGTAACCCCATACCGACACAGATGACTGTGTCTGTTAAACGTAATGCTGATGGATTTGTTGATTATCCTGTTTATGAAAAACAGGGATCAACATGGGTTCAGGCCAAAGATATTTTCGGCCGCCCTATGACTTCATCTGCGCCTTTAAATAATGCACAACAGCAAACCGCAGCTCTATTAGGTAAAGCTGCAAATGATGCAAGCTCTGGACGATCTGTTAATGCTGATTATAAGCGCATGCAGGTTAATGATTTGCGCGTGCATTTACAAAATATTGTTGAACCATCTGGGCCGGATGCTGCTGAACGACGTAAATACTTAATTGAAGAAATTGGTATTTACGTTGATAAGAATAATCGCATTGAAAATTCAGAGGTACTTAAGTTTTTACAGAAAGCCAATCCACGACAAGGTCGTCAGTTACTAGGTTTCCTAGACGCGTACGGAGAATCAGATAGCTTGCGTCCTGATGCACAAGTTAACTGGGCCATGAATGCAACAAGTACGCGTGGTCGCTCATTTGGAACTGCAGAAAAGGCTATAACTGGACTAGAAAAAGAGGCACAACGTACGGCTATTGACCAGCATAGATCAACTGTGTTTGCTATGGCTAACCAAGCAAAGAATGTCATACGAGCGTATGCAGACGAATTAATGGATGGGCGTGGCATAGCTGATCCAAATAGTCGCGCTGCAGCTGCAGATCAGGTAATGAAGGGACTTGTTAAGTCTATGCCAATGATCGGCGCAGATAATATGCAGACAGCTCAAGTTAGAGATTATATGCGTGATTATATCGATGCATATTTATCCGATGACCGTGATCAAATACGTGTTGTTAATACACAGTTGCGTGACTTTGTTGAAAACTTTGATGTTACAGCTGAAGCTGCTGATGCTGCACAACAACAAATAATTCGTGGATCTAAGACGAATATCCAGAAGCCAGTAGCAGAACCTGAAGATAATAGACCTGTAGCTGAAAAGCTTGAAGCTGCACGGCAGGAAAACGAACGCACGAGGGCTGCAAATAGGGCTAAGCAAAAATACTATGTTACAGAGTTTTTCCCTGAACTCGGATGGATTTACGCAGAAGGTTCAGAACGTGATATCAAACAGATTAGGGAACTTGCAACAACAGCACGCAAGGTTGGATCATCTCGTGGATTGAATCCAAAGGAAGTAATGGACGACAATACAGTAACAATTCGGCAAGCAAGTTACAAAGACATTGAAGTTGCAAAGAAGGGTCAACCTGACTTCAAAAAAGTAGCTGGCGGAACAAAAATTAACCGTCGTCCTGCAGTCGTACAATCAGCGGCTCAGGGTAAAGCCACTAAGGCTCCTAATATCGCAGATACTCCAGCTGTTCTCCTTAAGGGTAAACCAAAAGGCAATGCAATTGGAAAGCTTGGCGTTTTAGGTGGATTTGGTGCATCGTTGGGTGCAGTAGGCGGACGAGGAGGTAGATAATGGCAGAGCCTAAACAGATACCAGAGAAGCGTTTTCTTGCTCCTAGGCCTGACCGTTCAGATGCTGCTAAAAAAACGGACGCATTGAATTCACTTCCTCCATTAATCACATTGATACGCAGCCTGCAAAGTGGTCACGCGGCGAACCCGATTCAGCGTGGACTAACCGAAGTTGGCGGAGCCGAATTAAGTAAAAAGACAGGTGCAAAAAAAGCAATTGGACGGATATTGGCTGAAGCTCCTATGCAGCATGATTTAGGCCTTACAACTTTAAGGACATTGACACCGAATGCGTCCCCAATGTTTAGAACAAATAAAGTTGGAGAACAAATTACATTAGGTTTAGGAAATTTTATAAAAGATCAAGTTCAAGAAGCTGTATTAGGAAGACTTACTGGTGGTAAAGCAAATCCAGCAGGAAAGAAATTAACCGAAGCCGCATCAGAAAAAATAGCAAAAAGTGTCCCATATTTTAACTGGCTCTCTGATCCATACATGTATCAAGCAATGTATGGAGTGGCAAATTATCTGCAAAAACCAAGGCCAGAGTTAGGAGGGAAATCTGTATATCAATCCATACCCGGATTTGAAGAATATTTAACCTCACTAGCAGCCAAAGATATTGCCAATAAACCATCAGTTAAAAATAGTAGATTGTTAAATGTTTTAAGTGAACATGAAAATGATCTTCCATACTGGGATGAAACAACGTTGGCATTTTTAAAACAATTTTTACCAAAATATGCGCCACCAATGGAATCAGACAATGAAGGCAGGATTATGCCGAAATTTGATGCATATCAAAATAGGCCAGCAATAAACGGTGATTATAATTATGAGGAAATAGGACTAACAGACGATCAGATGAAAGGCTGGGATTTAATTAAATTAGCCAAGGCTTTACAATGGCATGCAGAAGACCTTAAAAAAACGCGTCCTGCAGTAGCAATGGCGGAAATGGCATCAGACCTTAGCCCACTTGGCATTTTAAAGGTACTAAAAAAGCATGGGAAAGAAGCCATATTTAATACTGTAAATCCAACTCCAACGTTCAATCCAGATCGAGCACCGTTCAATACAAGGACAAGTATTCCACTTCAATGACACAAGAACATGTTCGCGTAATGGCAAATGGTGCAAAAATTGCATTATGTAAATCTACCCTTGAGGATGGACAGATGTGTAAAAATCTTGCAGTCAAAGGGCGTGACTACTGCAAGCACCATGGTGGCAAAGCATTGATTGGTCCAGACAATCCAGCATTCAAGAGTGGATTATGGTCTAAACAACGGCGTAGGTTTTCGTCGGTAGCGCCAAAGTTGCTGTCAAGATCGGAAGAGCACACGTCTGAAC
>OGVJ01000047.1_pt1 | contig 12234 bp, 6 predicted proteins | sample 1575741 | NCBI WGS metagenome assembly OGVJ01 (sample SAMN07581528, study PRJEB24739) | freshwater metagenome | place: Singapore | collected 2015-01 | reverse complement strand
GCTTTAAATGACGGACTAAATAGAGGAAGATGGCAAAATGGCGCCACTTACAAAGTTGGAGAATTTATCTATATTGAAAATCACAATATAAAAGTCGCCAAAAAAGATATAAATGCTATTCCTAATTGGACACCGCTTTTAAGATTTTATATTTGCACTAAATCTCATACAGCAACAGGATCAAAACATCCTGCATTTAACAAAGAATATTGGGTTGGAGATCAATGTTCTAAAACAGTTGATGGTTGCAAGTTAAGATTTGGCACTGAAAGTTATTTGCCGTTTGGTGGATTTCCTGGCACAGAAGAATACTCAATAAGCTCACAATAATGCAATCAATAATCGATCACGCTAAAAATTCCGATAAAGAAGTTTGTGGTTTTATTTTCATGGAAAACGGAGAATTGAAATCAGAACCAGCAAGAAATATTGCTGTGTATCAAAACGATGTATTCGAAATACACCCTTTAGAAATTTTAAAATATCTCAGAAGTGGCAAATTGGTAGCGATTTACCACACTCATCCAACAACAGGAGAAGAAGAATCAAAATTCGATAGATTTAATTGCGAAAATTGTTGTGTACCATATTTAATCTATAGCAAAGAAACTCAAAAGTTTAATTTAGTTTTGCCAAAACAACTGCATGTAAATAAAACCTATGTGGAGGTGTTAAAAAAACAATATGACTAACGTATATTTATACGGCGAATTGCGAAATAAGTTTGGTCAAGAATTTAAATTTAATATAAATTCGCCAAAGGAGGCTTTTCTTGCGATAAATTCAAATAAAAGAGGATTTTTGAATGAAGTTAAAAAACTTGCGATGCAGGGAGTACATTACAGAATAGTTGTAGATGATAATGTTATAGAACATCCAAAAGAAATTGATGTACAAAAGATTCCAAATGAAATTCATATAGTTCCAATCGTTTGGGGGGCAGGTAAAAATGGAGGTGCTTTCGCTATGATTGCAGCAGCAGTATTACTAGCTGTTGTAGCTGGTCCACTAGGAGGAGCAATTGGCGGTAAAATAGGCGCTGCTGTTACTGCGAGTATGTATGCTACCGCTGGAGCTTTAGCGGTTCAAGGCGTGATGACTATATTATTCCCGCCACCTAAACCAGATTTTAATCAAGAAGTTCAAGCTGGAGGCAAGTCATATTTATTCGGCAATAAACAAAATAACACTTCCCAAGGTCAAGCTGTTCCAGTTGGCTATGGGCGTTTAAAAATTGGCTCTTCTCAAATTAGCGCGGGTATTGATCACTACGCTTTAACTACAGATATTAAACAGTTGATGACTCCTGTTGACAAGCCAATTAATGATTATCTTGAACTTGTTGCAGAAAACGAGGCTGAATCTGGAGGTTCAGTTGTCGATAAATTTTCAACAGAGCAAGCAATTGACATGGAAGACACGGTTACGTTCTGTTCTGTTAATATTTTAAATTCTTATATAGATATAACTACTAATAGTGCGGATAAAGTTATATCAACTCCAGTAGAAGTTGTCGTTAAAAGAAATGGAGAAATCATTTCTAATCCTGATTTAACTACATTTGATGAAGACATTACTTATGAATGGGAAGAATTAAGTAATGATAGTTCAAAAGGTAAAGTAAAAATAGAAAATCCATACGCAGTTAAATCAGGACTTGTTATCAGATCTTATCATTCTCCAGATTTTATAGTTCAATCTAATTTTACTGGATTAAAAAGTAATCAAAGCGGATATTTTCAAAAATATTTAGCGGGAGATTTGGTAAAGTTTGGACCAACGCAATTTAATAATTTAAAGTTTGGAACTTGGGATACGGGATATAATTATTTTAGCGGAGAACTTGTAAATTATCCAACTGGATCAGAAACAAACACATATTTTCAAGCTATTGTCGCCACTGGATTTTCTGGACAATTGCCAACAGGGGCGGGTCCAAGTATCAATTCAACTTGGTGGAGAAAAATCCTTCCTCCAAATCTTGAGTATTTGTATAAATGTGTTGCTGCTGTTTCTGGACATTTGCCAACTACAGGAGCATTGGCAGGAGGGGCTCCAGTTCCAGAGTCAACTTATTGGAGTAGGGTGGAAAGTCCTACTACTACAGCAGAGATGGATACTTTATTCTCTGACTATCCAGCATACGAAGATAAAAATCAATACACTTATGTTGATTCAATAGATGTTGTGTATGAAGGCAAAATAAATGGAACTACAGCAAATGTTGATAACTACGGAATGGAATTTCTTGGTTATTTTTATGTGCCGACAGTTGGCGGCGATGGTAAAAGTTTCATAAAAGATGTTTTTGAAGTTGGAACAGGCACTGGATTGTACGAAATTATTAAAATTGGAGATACGGGACAATGGAGTGGTTTAGGATTTACTGGACTAGGTGGAACAGCTATACCTCCAAGAATAGGCTCAACATTTTATAAAAAACAAGTGCAAGGAACTGGAAATGGCAAAATAATGCCAGTAGGAGCCTATGAATTTAAACTTGACTCCGATGATGCTTCGGATTTATATATAGATTCTACTTTGGCCAGTGCATATTACAGTGGTCATGGTATGTTTTCTGGATTTGCCAATTTACCGTGGGTACAACAACCAAGCAGTGCTGAAATTTCTGGGCTTCATTCCTCTACAACTACATTATACTTAACTGCTGGTTATCACCGTTTATTAGCAAGAGTTCAAGATTTAAGAGGCGCCGAAGGAATCAGTATCTATTATAGATATGATACCAACAGAGATGGAGTATTTTCTGATTGGCATCTTGTTCCAAAAGAAAAATTATTTCATTCTGTTTCTGATTTAATAACACCAAAGACTCAAAAATTTTCTGATATTGGGAAAAGGGTTTTAATTGTAGGTTCCACTGTAGCTGGAGAAAGATATAAAATAAAAACTGTTGGAAGTACAAATTGGACATCTATTGGATCGGCAATTGCTGAAATTGGAGCGGTTTTTGAAAGAAATTCTACAGCTATTTCTGGTAGTTCTTTGCAACAAGTTGTAGAAGATTTTATAACTTATTCTGAACAGGTGTCATCTGAATCAAATAGATTGGTAAGATTTGAATCACAAAGACCAACTATTAATGGAGCAAAAAGTGCTGGATATTCTGCTTATAAAGCAAGATACAGATGTAAAGTTAATATAAATAACAAGCAAACTCTTTACTCTTCTCCTGTTAAAGTAAACATACAATTCTTATCTACGACAACTTCATTTAGAGGAATTGGCGAGCCAATTCTTTCCCAAAATGTTCAAACAGCCTAATGAAAATTTTAAATCCACTTAGATTTTATAGAGGGCATGGTGGTGGAGGTAAAACATCAATACCAGCTTTAGTTCCTCCAGATCAGCAATCTTTATTAAAATCTATTTCGATTGCAGAAAGTGTCGATTTGCTTTGTGAAGGTCCAATTTATGGACTCGTTGATCAATTTGGCAAAAAAGTTTATGGTTTAGATATGCTTAAAGGTATTTATTTAAATAAAGTACCAGTAATGAATTACGATGGTAAATATAATTTTAGAAACGTAGTAATGGAAATTAACTTGGGAACAGAAAATCAAACTCCATTACAAAACTTCAAAAATGTTTATATATGGAGACCAGCTAATTTTAAATTACTTGGACCAATAACAACAGATCAAGATGTTAGATCAGCAGTAAATGGAGGATCGCCAAGAAACTTTACTGCGTGGGCGACAGGCTGGCCCACAGATGCCAAAGATCCATTTATTTATGTTCATCATATAAAAAATAAAGATGTCAAAAAAATAAGAGTTAGTTTAGTTGTAGAGTCTTTATTTGATACGGTTGATCAAGGCAAAAGCGATGGCTCGGCTGGCTCAATGGGCATGAGCAAATCGACTAATTTAACTATTGTTGTAACCTGTGGAGTAGAAGGCTCAAATAAAATTTTCACTAAACAATATGAATTAAATGGAACTGTTCAAAGCCCATATGCATGTATGCTTGGCGAACCATTGGCTCAATTTAATTCATCTTCAAATTCTGGCGCAGCGTCTTCTGTTGCAGGTGGATTAATAAATACAAATTCATTTATAATTGGAAGTATTGGCGCGAGAACAGTTGGTCTTTCATCTGATATGTTAGAAACTCTTAAGCCGATAACTCAAACATTAAATTAATATGGCATTAGAAAAAACATACGAAGAAATTTTAGCTTCTAAAATAAGCCCTAGAAACTATTCTGCGATATTGCCTATTATCTATAATTTAAGAAAAAGGGCTAAAAAAGACTACTTTCCAAGCGCGCCAAGTAGAGTAATTTACAGTGCCGGGGTAGTTGGAGATGGAGCTAGTGCTATATTTAATGTAATTAGCCCAACGAGTTATACAAGAGGGCAAACGATCACATTATCTGGAACAGCTACTTATATATTATCAGATGGAACAACTCCAACTGTTAAACCTGCAATAAATATTATTGCTCAAATAGACATGAATATTAAAAATGCAGATAGAAATTTAATTCCATATCAAGTTCAAGCTCTTGCTACGGAGATAAGTTCTGCTGGTGTTTTTAGTTTTGTTATTCCAGCCTCAATAACAGAAAAACTTAGCATTGGAACTCATTATGTTTATATAGATGCGGCGTCACCAGATAACAATCCAGTTAGATTAATAGCGAGTGGAACGTCTAACGATCCAAATAATCAATTTTTTAATACAAGAACCTTTACAATAACAGCATAAATTTTATCATAAAATATAATGAGCGAGCCAAATGGTGAAAATATAGAAGGTGGGACAATTGACACAGATATTATTAGTCAAGCTGGACTGATCAGTTCAAGTGAGATTATTTTGCCTGATGCTGAAAATGGAAGAGACAGGTTCATTACAATTGAAAAGAAAAGCCCCGAAACTATTTCTCCACTTGTCAAAAAAGAAGTTTCTGTTGACGGTATTTATGAGGTAGTTGATAGAAATTTTTCTTATCCATTAACTGCTCACATTGGATTGAAATTCGATTCAAGAACCTTTTCCAGTATTCCTCAAAGAGAATTTGATGTTAAAATGAAGAAGGTCAAAGTACCTTCTAACTATTTTCCTCTTGGTGGCAATGGTTTAGATAGAAGGTATGTTTTCGCAAATCCAGATTATCCTGCCAATCCAAATACTCTTGATGTTATATTTGTTGTTGACCAGAATATGAATAGTGCTACCCGCCAATTGCTAAAAAGAAATTTAAGAGAATTTATATTTAAACTTTTATCTGGATATACAAATACAAGATTTTCTATATGGCAAACTGCTGCTAGTGGTACAAATTTTGTAGTGAATGAGGCGACAGGAGAAACGATAAATAATTTTACTTATTATAATTCAACCAGTTTCGCAGAAGTTGAAACTCCAGATTCAACAGGAGCTAATCAAACTAATATAATTAAACTACTTGATGCTGCTTTAAGCTCTAGTCAATTAAGTCCAGCAGTTGATCCGAGTGAAACAAATATTGCTAATTTCTTTTTGAGAAAGACTCAGTTTAGCATAACCGAAGAGGTCGGAAAAAATTCCGAGTCAACAGTTACAGAAAAACTTTGGGTCAATACTGTTAGAAAAGTAGTTTATTTTTCTGGATCTACTCCAGAAGTAATGACTCCAGAGACTTATCAGATTAGTATAAATAGAGCCAGAGAGGCAGGAATTCAATTTTATTATTTACATGCTGATCCAGATTCTTCTGGCACAAGGACTTTAAGAGAGCTTGCTGAAGACAGTGGTGGAGCTAAATTTAATTTAGCAAATGATTCTGATATTAAATTGCAGCAATTTTGCGATACAAATTTTTACGATAGCAATAGAGTTTATTACGGCAATTGGGATGGAACATTTAAATTAGCTTGGACAGACAATCCTGCATGGATTCTCTATGATATTATCACAGACTTCAATTATGGATTAGGCAACTATATCGATTCTTCGTCTGTTGATAAATGGACTTTGTACGATATTGGAAGATATTGTGATGCTGTTGATGATGATGGCCGATTCAAAGGCGTACCAGACGGCAAAGGCGGCTTGGAGCCTAGATATACTTGCAATATTATCTTTTACAATAAAGATGAGGCATATAACATATTAAAAGATGTAGCTGCCATTTTTAAAGGAATTATCTATTGGAATACCGAAGGGTTCTCATTTTTTGCCGATAAAAATAAAGAACCTTTGATTTACTTTGCTAACGCAAATGTAAAAGATGGAATTTTTAATTATACGGAAACAGCAAAGAATAAGAGATACACAAGCGTAGAAGTTACATACAATGACAAGTACGACGACTACAAAACAAAAGTAGAGTTCGTCGAAGATGTTGATGGCATCAGAAATTTTGGCCTTAATCCATTTAAAGTTAATGCCGCTGGCTGCACTTCACGATCAGAAGCAAGACGAATTGGTAGATATATTTTATGCAGTTCAATGTTTGAATCTGATACCGTTACATTTACTGCGGGCTTAGAGGGCGCATATCTACAACCAGGAGATATCTTTGGAGTAAGCGATGAAATAAGAAATGTCGGTAGAAGTTTTGGAAGAATACTAGAAGTTAATGAAAGCGCAAAAACAATAAAGATTGACGGCGAATTTGTAAATGGTCTTGCGTCTGGAATTTATATTCATGTACCATCTGGAAACTTTGCTGTTTCTGATTTAAATTCTTTAACTGGAAGCGATGGTGGATTTACTGGTACACTTGAGCAAATCAGAGCGAGAAGACAAAGACAAACAAGAAAATTTAATATTGAAACAGTAACTGATGATACATATGGCGCTACCTTAACTGTTACTGGAGACTTTTTATTGCAATCGGTAGTTACTGATGTTTATCCAGTAGAAGGAAGAATATCTGGAGCTTCATATACTGGTCAAACAGTTTTAACGGGATCAGTATATACATTTTCAGAATATACTACAGTAGATGGTAATCCAAAATGGGATTCTCTAAATTTTTCTGGGGTTTCTGGGGTATTGTCTGACTTAGAAATTGATATCAATTTTTCTGGTGTAGGTGGCACCGGACAGGTAATAGGATCAGAGACAAATTGGACATGCTACATTTCTGGTTCAAATGGGATAGTGCATGTTAATGGATCTCAAAGGGGATCTACAGCAGCTAATTTAACAGCTATAGCTTTAAGTTCTGGTGGAGCTTTTGTAGCTCAAAGCTCTACAAATGCATCTTTAGCCGATATTGCAACATTTATAGGCACAAGAACTGATGGAGAAGTTATTGTAATTGCATCAAATGGAAGTCCAATTGCATACGGAACAAGCGTCCCCTCTGTATTTTCTTCTTACGCTGCTACGCAAATTTATAAATTAGGTTCTGATTCAAGCAGTAGTGGGAGTTACCTTGCAGCTTTAATTAAAGGTAACTATAGAATAGTTGAACGCGCATCTAAAACATCAAATGACACAGGTAGTTTATTATTCACATATAGAGATCTACTTGCATTTACAAGATTAAGACCATACTATACATTCGTCCAAGCTGATTTTGGCAATAGAGGCGAATCAAATTATGAAGAATGGCAAGCTGGAAGAGAATACGCTGTTGGCAATATTGTAAAATATAATTCAGAAACTTATATTTGCACAAGAGCGCATCAAAAATCCGCTACTGATTTTACTCTTGATTATATTTCAACTAATTCTGATCAATCTAAATGGTCAAAAGGCAACTCTTTTGGCTATTATACAGTAGGATTACCTAAAGATTTTTATGGTTCAACTAAAGTTTATCTCAACGAAACTTTAACTGCCGCCCATGTTTACAGTGGATTTCTTTCTCTTGGCTTAGATGTATATACGGGGGCAGGAACTTTAGGCCAAAGCGATTTGAGAATTCTACCTGAAGCAAGTGGAATTGGTTATAGCGGATTAATATACGCTACAGGATATCCAAGAGGGTTTTATAATCTATCCGTAAATACGGAACCTCAAAACTTAGATTTAATTTCCGAAGGTTCGCTTTATGTTCTAAGTGGCTCTGGGGTCGAGCCAAAACTTTATAAAACAATAGCCACAAAAGAAGAAGAAGCTAATCAATACTCTGTAGTTGGAATTGAATATTTGCCGAATAAAGAAGACTGGATTGAAAAAGACATGATGGATACTTCTCCAAGTTATTATGTTCAAGGTCCATATGATGTAGTTGTTAAACCTAATCCTCCATCTGGAATTGCAAGTGTAAGCGGGTACGGTGGAACTGGTGTCCATATTATCTGGTCTGGAACAAATAGCCCAATAACTGCCTACAAAGTTTATGTAAGTAGACCAGACTACTCTACTCTTGCAGATGAGTATGATTCTATAACCGATGCATATACAGTAGCTTCTGGAACAACTACATTAACTGTTCCAATAAGCGGCGCTTATGGTCAATATGATTTTGACGTTTATGCTCAAGGAGTTTTATATAAATTATTATCAATCGATGCGGCTCAAACAGGCGTTGTAATTCTGCCATCTGCGACATTAACTGGTGCAGGAGGATATACAATTACATCTACAATTCCTAGTGGATTTACAATCGATACAGCAGATAAAGATTCTATTACTTATCAAATAGCTCATTTGGGAGGAGGTCTCTATGCTGGCGCTGGACGAGGCAATTTTACATCAGCTGACGTTACATTCAGATGGAAATATATTGATCCCACTGGTGGCGTAATGGCCACGAAAGATCAAATTTACGAAAATCCATTCGTAGACTTGCCTCAAAAAGTTACTGTTCAAGTTTTAGATTCTGCTGGTCAAATTTTAAAAGAAGAAAAAAATTATCAAGGTTTATCTTATACAGTAACACAAGACGAAAATAGAAGGCTTTTTAATAGAGAAACCAATTCGGCAAAAAATGTAGAACCTTCAAGGTCTTTAGGTTTAAGAGTAATTGTTCAAGATAATACTAATTTATCAAAAACTGGAACATTTTACGCAGAAAATCAATATCCAGCGTATACGGATATACAGGTTATAGATTCTTATCAGAATTCGCCATATTATATTCTTTCTGGATATTACGGCAGAAGAGACTTTACTGGATTAGCAGTCTGGAGCCCTGATGTGGCAAGTACAATTGGCGCTATAACTCTAGTTTCTGGATCTGGAATAAGAAATACCGATGGTGATCTTATAAGAAGCGAAGATGATACTATTCCATTAACTTTCAGAGATATTTCTGGAGCATTTTCAACTGCAACTTTTTATAATGGAACTGGTTCAGCTACAGCAACAAGAACTGCGGTTGGCATTAACTATAGAGGAAGTGGAGAGGCTGATTATGAAGCTTATGTTTATGCACATCAAGACTTAATAGATTATTACAATGCTAATGTAGATAAGGCGACAACAATTGAAAGTTGGGGACTAGAGCATTATTTAGCTTACGGAAGCGGAGAAGGTCGCATTATTCCTTCAACTAAAGGAAATCCTCTTGGAATTTCAAATCTTTATGATATAACAACAGCTAATGCAACAGGATTTTCTGGTATTTCTTTTACAGTACTAACAGAAGAAGTTTCCAAAGGTCAAATAGTTTTCAATTGTTATAATCCAAATTCAATAAAAGACGTTTATAGCGTAGACGTATATACTGGAGAAGGATATCCAGATATCATAAATCATACTGATATGGAGTCAGGAAATTGGTATGAAGTTGTAGCTACAGGTAATAATGTTAATTGGAAAGCAATTGGCGCTCCAATGCAAACAGGTATTAATATTGGCGTTGAATTTGAATATAACGGCGCAGCAATAAATGGTACAAGCGCTCAAGTAAAGAGGGTTTTTGAGGCTGATATTATAAATCATACTAATCAGTTTAATTATGTAAATCTTGATAAAACAAGAAATTACGTAAATACAATTAGATTAGCAGAAGGTTTAGAAACAGGCAAATGGCACTACTTTAGATTTAGACCTTGGGATGATTTTGGTCCCGGTTTTCTTTCTAAGGTTGTTAGCGGATATCTTGAAGTTGAACCTGTGGAAGCTGTAACTCCTGTCGCAAATAAATTCACGTTAGATGGAGGTAGAAATGAAGACTTTGATGTTATAGATATTCATACAAATTCTCTTACAAAAGGATTTAAATATAAAATTCAAGCATTGGGATCAACAGTTAATTGGACTGCAATTGGCGCGGAAACAGAAACTTTAGGTCTAGAATTCGAATACAACGGGACAACGATTTCTGGATCTGGAGGCAAAGTAAAAAGAATAGAAACGGAATATGAAATGCCAGAAAGTCAAATCAATCAAATTAATTTGGTTACTCCTAATAGTGACTCTTCAATAACTCTTCCAGGAGATTTAGCTGAAGGAAATTCTGTAGTCATTGTCAATAGAGGAAGTAAACATAATCTTTACATTCTTGATGCTAACGGCAATGAAATCTCTATTATTAGACCAAATGAAAGAGCCGAGCTATTCCGTGATGATACAGAATGGCTCGACTCTAGAGGTTCTATACTGTCGCTTGAGTAATTAGAATTTGATATCAAATACAGATTCGTCGATCTTGCTATCTACGCCTTTAACGTAAGAAGAAATCTCTGTCTCCTGTGGGGCAACTTGAATCTTCTTGCTATCATAGAAGCTATCTAGCCATCCAGCAATAGGATTACCTTTTGCATTGTATAGCTTCTTGTAACCCATAGAAGTCAAACGATTATCAGCAAGCCACTCAACGTAATGCTTGAGTGAATCAGCAGTAAGGCCAATCAAGCTTCCCTTTGAGAAAAGGTAGTCGGCCCAATCTTTTTCTGCATCTACAGCCATACGATAAGCCTCATAGATACGATCTTCGTTCTTTTTAAAGATATCTTGGAAGCCTTCCTTTGGCTGATCGCGAAGAATCTTCATAATGTTCTGAGTAATCGCGACATGAAGATTTTCATCACGCGAAATTAAATTAATAATTTTAGCATTACCTTCCATCTTTCCACGGTATCCAAAGTAAAATGAACAAGCGAATGAAACGTAGAAAGTTACACCTTCGGTAATCTGAGTTGAAAGAAGCGCATCAAAGATTTGCTGCCTTGGGTCGTTGCTCTTGGTGTTAAGCAAAGCGTCATATTTATTAGAGATAAATTGCGCCCTCTTGACAATCTCCTTATCATCCAAAATAGAGTCGAAGAACTTTGTGGCATCAGGATGAACATTCTGCAAGATATATGTATAACTATTGCTATGAATAGTTTCAAAGAACGACCAAACATTCATGCAGATCTCAAGTTCTGGATTGCTGACGTAATCCGAAAGAGAGTTAATGCTACGGGATAGCATCGAATCTGTCATTGTTTGAAAACGAAGATTGCTATCGAACACGAACTTCTCTTCTGGAGAGAGATTCTTATAATCAGCCGCATCCTTTGTAAGATTAACTTCCTGTGGTCGCCAAAAGAAGTTAATCTGCTGATCATAAAGATCATAGAACTTAGGATACTTTAAGCGATCATATCTTTGAATTGCTAAGTCTTCCCCAAGGAAGAGCGGCTGTTTAAGAGAATCTACGTTTACAGTGTTGAGTACAGTTTTCATTTTTATAGGGTGCAAGCTCCACCCGCGCAGCCTTGGGTGTCGTCTTGCGGTTCTTCAGTTTTTACTTCTTGTTTAACTTCCTGCTTCGTATGTAATGCGGTCTGCGTGTCGCCGTCAAATGTATTTGTGTAGTAAAGATTTTTAATTCCATACTTATAAGCCAGCATTAAGTCACCGACAAGTTCTCCTTGACTTGGGATTTTGTTTGCATAACGAGTCGCATTATAATAAAGATTAGTTGAGATGCTCATGTCAACAAACTTCTGGAGAGCGGCAACTACCTTCAAATACCCCTGATTGTTGGGCATTTCAAATGCTAGGGTATAATTATCCTTGTTATTTTTGATGTGAGGAACAACAACAGGAATAACTCCAGCCTTTGAACGCTTATAAGAAATCAAGGAGCGAGGAGGTTCAATGCCATTTGTCGATGACTGAATGACAGAGCTAGACTCAACAGGCATCAAAGCAGTCAAGGTGCTATGACGCATACCATGAGCTTTAATTTGCTTTCTAAGTTCTTCCCAATCGCAATGCAGCTTCTCAGTAACAAATTCATCAATATTCTTGCAATAAGTATCGATTGGCAGAATGGCTTTTGAGAACTTTGTTTCAGAGAATAAGGCGCATGGCCCCTTCTCTTGAGCA
>OGVJ01000046.1_pt1 | contig 12252 bp, 24 predicted proteins | sample 1575741 | NCBI WGS metagenome assembly OGVJ01 (sample SAMN07581528, study PRJEB24739) | freshwater metagenome | place: Singapore | collected 2015-01 | reverse complement strand
ATACGAGATAGCTTCAGGTGACTGGAGTTCAGACGTGTGCTCTTCCGATCTAATCATTTTTTACTTTTATTTTTTTTCTATATTTTTTGACTAGAATATACAGTGATATTTTTATCTTTTTTATCTTTATCTTTTTCTTTTTTTCCTGCTCTTGAAATGTACTTTACAGTATTTCCGAGTGAGAACCCTAAGTCCCAAGCATCTATCACTTTGATAGCTTCATATGGGTTCGATTCTCCTCCATAATGTTCTGGATGATTTACGGCTTCTTTACTCATAGTTATAATTATTTTTTTCCATATTTTATTTTATAAAAATCAAATTCCCTTTAAATAGGAGAGAAGACTATTGGATCAGGTTCTTCAATTCAAATATTCTCCAATCTTAACATCTTTTTTAAACCGAACAATATCAATCCAAAAATCTCCCTTAAAAACTCTATCATCAACATCAATTTTTACCAAAATCCTATTAAGTACAATATTAATAGGACTAAAAGCAACCTCATAATTTCCATCTTTCAAAGCCTTTTGCCTTTTTCTTATTTCACCATCAATCGCATGCAAAACCCAATGATGTTCTTCCTGAGTAAATAAAAGTTTTTTTTGATAATGAACCTCCTTTAAGCCATTCCTAAAATTATAAACTACTATCAACTCAATATCTTCATATTTTAAAGCTTTTTGGGTTGGCAAAAATTCAAGAAACTTACTACGCTCAACAGGAACTAAATACTTTTCAAGCCTTTCAGATACCGATTCAAAAGGAATATTATTTAATCTACTATATGATATAATCATCTTTCTAAAAATTTACTCCCCATTAACCAGGGAAAACAATTGAAGTAAATATACAAAAAAGAGCAAAGCCAAAAGCCTCACTCTTTCACAAAAACCATTTTCACTATTTCATTAACTGCAATTTCTTATTAATCTCAAGCAAACCAACCAACATTCTACCCTGTTCCACCTGAGCCATCCCCAGCCTAACCACCGCATTCGCACCCTCAGCCATAGCCTTCAAATTCTCCTTAGCCTCTTTATCTTTCGGCTTCTCTTTTACCTGCTTCATATACTCCATTACCATTTTGGCAGGCGTTTCAAAATCAATCAATCCTTTTGGTACTACATAATCACTTACCAGTTCTAATGCGTTGTTTTCTCCGTTTTGCATAATCTTTTTGCTTTATAAATTGTTCTTTGTAATTCTATTAACTCCTTATTTTCCAATACCGCCTCTCTTAGTTCAGGCTTTTTTCTCGTCAAGCAAATCGCTACATACTCATCACACAGGTTAAATGCACCCGAGTTTCTAAGTCTATTTTCTTTCCGTGTTATCAGTTCCAGATTATCAATATTTGTATTCATCGTATTGCCATCTTTCACCCATATACACATTCCTTTTTTCACAGGGCCTTTATGCTCCTCCCAAACCAAAAGCCGTTTAGGTTTCCACACACCCATCGAAATCTTTACAAACTCATGCAGTTTACCGTCTTTATCCTTCCGTACCGTAGTCACATCATCAGGCTTAGTATTATGCGGCAAAGAACCCTTTTTAAAATGCCCTTTCTCAGACCCCGCAAACTTCAAACCCTTCATCCCCTTATTCCAAGAAACCTGCCCTTTTTTCCAAGTAGTCTTTTGCCTACATAATCGCATAAAAGCTTCCGATTTTTTCAGCCTCATTCTATTAGCCTTAGCACCTACTGATACTTCCGTCATTCCCAAAACCTTAGCAATCTCAGCGTTAGTCATATCCGCATAATGCTCAATCATATACGCCTCAGACTCATCATTCCAAAGCTTTCGCATATCCCTACGAAGTCCAAGCTGTTCAATCATATCGCAAATCCTAACACTCCCAACCCGATACTTAGAAGCCATTTTCTTAGTAGGCATCCGCTCAAAGTCTCTTAATATCAAAACCCTAAGCTCATCATCACTTACAAATCTTTTTGCCATATCAACCAAATTTTTAGAAGCTTTTCAAAAAAGAGTGAAGCCATCAGCCCCACCCTTTCATCAAAAAATTATCTGTTATAAATATCTAATCTACCCACTCACCATCCATCCTTACAACCCTACTTCTTGTAATTGTAACTACTTCACCACTACCCTCATCCTTAAAGTCTTCATTCCAATGAACCCTACCAACTAAAATTTTTCTTGTTATTTTTGGTCTTTTAGAAACAATACGCTCTTCGTATTTTTCTGTAAACCATTGCTTCTCATCAGAAAATAACATATCATCTTCTTGATATTTACGAAGAGCAGATTTTTTTTGAGAAATATCCTCTTTAAGCATTTTAATAAAATTATGAATGTCTTTTCGAGTTATTTTTCCGTTGAAATTTTCCATATTGTTAATTAATTTACTTTAACTCCCCCTCTCAGCAGGAGAGGGGGCTGGGGGGTGAGGTTACAAATACAATCCAGACAACCAAAGCGATAACATACTACCAAACGAACTCCCAAAAGCATAACACAAACGTTCTTGCCAAGTACCAATTGAAATCTTTTTAACATTCAAACACCAAATAATTGCGATACAAAATCCAACCAAACCAACACCAACTATATTCTGTTTTTGCACTAAATAAGTGCTTAGGATAACAAAAAAAACCTGCAAAAACCCAGTGATAAATATTCTCATGTTATATTTTAATTTTAAAAAAAATCACTAAATCACTAATTCACTAAATCACAATTATAAAAAATCACTCAATCACAATTAAAAAAGCACCAACTGCTTCTTATCAAGCACTTTCTCATTCTTCTTCTCAAAATGCTTATAATTCGTCATAAACGTCCCATAAGTCATCGAATGCCCTATTTTCGGAAGAATAACACGTACAAAAAACGTATCCGGAATATCCCCATTTTTATCCTTCCAATCCCAGTAATGTTTCATTACAAAAGCCCGCTTACGAATCTGATTTTTCGGATTATAAGCCATGTTTCACACCTCCTTTCTTTTAGCATTGTTAAAGTCATTCTTACACTTCACACTACAAAACCGTTTCTCTTTCCGTACCGATTCAAACCGTTTCAAACAAAACTCACAAACTTTTCCATCAGCCGTTTCAACATGAATATGCCGTTTAAGCCGTGTATTAGCCGTTTTATCCGTTTCAAACCGTTTCAAATCAACATCCGTTTCAACCGTTTCAGGAAGCTTTGAAACAGCTTCAAAAGCCGTTTCAAAGTCCTCATACTTCTGCCAACGCCCAGTAGCTTGCCAATTAAAAAAGCTATAACCATAGCTATCAGCAACCGCCTGCAACTCCGCCAAAGCCCTATTCCTCACCACCTCAGCCCGATAACACTTAGCCTCAGCCGACAACTTGTTTAATCGCTCAATAATGCTCCTTGACATACGCTACAATATCAGGAATATCACCATCTGGAATCACCGCATATTTACTAACCTTGTCATCTGCAAATTCAACCAAAGCTTCTACAACCTCATTTTCATCCTCAGACAACAAACTCAAGTCCATACTTGCTAATCGTTGAATCATCACATACAGAGCAATATCAACACATACCTTCTTTTGCCTAACTTTTAGTGCCATTTCTTTTCTCAGGGGGTTTAGGAGGGTTTCTCATTTCTAAGCCAACCCACATTCTTTTTCTTCTTACCTGACTCGCTTCCCATTTATCCAAAGGGTCATCTTTTGGCTTTTTACTAACACTCCACAAAAGCCAAAAACCAATGATAAACGTAAAAATCAAAATTATCGCTATCATAAAAATTTCAATTAATCTCCCCCTCTCAAAGGGAGAGGGGGCTGGGGGGTGAGGTTTTCAATTATTCCAAATCTCCGAATTCAAATAAGTATTAGCATACATCTTTGGAGTATTATTTACCTTAATCTGATAGAAATACTTATTCAAATGTTGGTAAGCCTTAATCCTTTCCGCCATGCTCAACTTATTCCAAATAGCCACCGACTTCTTCTTATGCGAAAGAGCCTTATGGTCATAAGCCTCCCAGAAAGTCTCAAAGCTCACCTCTTGCACCACTTCTATAATCTTTCTATTCTCCTTATCCTTAGCAACCAGCGAAAACAAATCTGATAATGTAAGGGGAAAATTGCGAATCAAACTTTCATGCTGTGCCTCCGTCAATTGAGCTTTAGAAAGGTCAAAAAAAACAAGCAAATCATTTTCAGAGTAACCCAGCAGTACTTCACCAACAAGGTGAGTACTGCTATAAACAAACTGCCTCATCAAGCCTTTTCCTCCTTTTTAATCTTCACATCAATATCATAATCGTATGATGCAAAATTCAAATTGACAGGCTGCCAAACCCCATGCTCATCTTTCACCGCAAAATCCAAGTAAGGCTTTGTATCCACATTTCTGTAAGAATCCTTCAAAAGCTGACAGCCCTTTTTCCAAGCCTCATCGTCATATCGGTCTTCAAACTTCAAAATCTTCATTACCCTACTGTACTCAAGCTTCCCCTTTTTACGCTCCAGCAAGCTCATCATCATATCAAAAGTATTAGGGTCGGCTTGCTTCAAAGTACGCTCAAAAAAATCCTTAATATGAGCCTCAGCAATATCCGCACGCTCATCAAACTCACCAATATTCTGAATCTTGAGTGATACCTTCATTGTATCAGCTTCATTTTTCAGCGAAAACCCTCCAATCGAGTTTTTCGGTAATTCACCCGCTTCAATCATCAGCTCTCTGAAACTCAGCAAATCACCAATAATTTCACGATGCCCCGCCTTCTGAATATGAGCTAAGTGCAAAGCACTGTTCACCGCCCCAATCACTATCTCCTCTCTCAGCGTTTCGTATTCCTTTCTTTTACGAGCCGCCTGCTCTCTCTTTTGTTCATTACGCTTCTTAACCAAAGCCTCCAACTGTTCATCAGTCAATTCTACTTCTAACTCTTGCATTTGTTTTTACCACGGACTACCGTCTTTTTTAAGTTTATTTTCAATTTCTTCCACACCATTCAGCAAGTTCACCGCCTGCTTAGTACACCACTCGCTATCCAGATAGCACTCCATTTGTTGCCAAGCCTCTTCAAAAACAAAGCTGAATTGAGCCTTACTATGCAAAAATGAAATCATTGGACTATAAGGTCTTACAGCCTCATTATCAGCCACAACCTTAATCAACTCACCCTCAAGGTTAATCGTCTTTACTTTTGCTATCAATTGACTAAATTTGTGAAAGTATCAATATCCTCTCCTTCACTCACAATCCTAACTTGAATACCTTTTGTGACTTCATCTTCACTTAGAATCGTTGACCCACTGAAACAAGTCCTTTTGCTACCATTATAATTTAGCATTTGAATGCAGCCAAACCCTTCAAAATACTCACTATCTGAGCCATCCCTACTTATCTCAACTGCAATTTTCTCAGCTAACATTTTACTATCTTTTACTTCCCAAAACGTCTTACTAAAAGATTCAAGCTCTTCTTTATTCCAAATAGCCTCATCTATTTCTACTTCAAATACATCTATCCGAGTAACCTCTACTTTATACTTTTTCTTTGACATCATTTAAAAATTTAAAATTCACTAATTCACAACTCACTCAATCACAATTACATACCGTCCCCCATTCCAAAATACAGGATACTTCATTTGCATACTTTCAACCTTAGTCAAAAATCTACTTTCAAGTACTTCAAATCCCTTATCTTGTAGTGAATCAAAGTACTCCTCCATACTCTCTCGTTTGCGTCTCTCAATCTCATCCGCCAACATTTGCCCGGGTCGTTTAGGTATCTTCATATCAAAAAAAATAATCACTAATTCACTAAATCACTCACTCACAATTGAACGCCTAACCGCCTTCGCTCTATCCTTCAGAACCTTCTGTGCTGCAAGCTTAATCTTAAACAAATCCGCACTTTGAAAGCTATTCAAATCAGCTTTGAAGTGCTTTTGAACCCAGTTGAAACACAATTGTTTCGCCTTCTCCTTCTCCTCATCAGTATTAGCATTCTCAATCCGATACCAAAGGCTGATGATATACCGTCGAGTCTTATTCAAAGCCTCATTAGGCAAATTCTTCTTCATAGGCTCAACTTTCTTCACAAGCGTTTTCAAATGCTTAATCAAGTCAATTGCCTCCCCCTCAGTCATCTCTCTACTCGTATTAGTTCGCCCAGTCGTGAAGGAATAAACAAGGCTCTCTTTCTGCTCCATCAAGCCACTTTGTCCAAGCAAAGCATGAAGCTGGCTGTTAGTATTAGTTCTCATAATTGATTGTTTTAAAAGCTTTTTACGATTCAAATTCCCCACTTGCCTACCCAAAATTTGAACATCAACTTGCGGACATTTCGGAAAATACAATTCCATCCAAAGCCCAAAATTCTTTTCATTAACCATAGCTAACCGTTAAAATTAAAAACATTGTATTCGTGATTACTTAGAGTTTCACTGCTGACTTCATCAAAATACTGATACAGTAGATTACATATTTTATCCTCCAATTCTGATAATTTTTCTTCTGTCTTTTTACTGTGAAAAAATTGCTGTGAAAACCTTATTTCAGCATGAATATTAATGTACTGAATTACTCTATCTTCATCAGTACCATCTACTATAATATGAGGCATGTTATATTTTAGTTTAACTCCCCCTCTCAAAAGGAGAGGGGGCAGGGGGTGAGGTTCACTTCTTCTCCAAAAACTCAAACACAGTATTCAACACCATATCACTATACCGCAAATAATCCTTCCAAAGCCGATAGCCATATACATTGCCTTCCATATCGTCCAAGTTGATATTTTTCAAAAGAAACTCATCATCCTTATACCACTCAAAAAGATACAAGTCCCAGAAGTTAGTCTCATCCGAAATCTTCTTAGCTTCAATCCCAAAATGAGTATTGAGAAAAATAGACCCAAGCTCAATTTGCATCCAGAAAATTTCTTCCTTCGTGCAACCAATATGCTCCCGCATATCAATCGCACATTTCGTAAGCTCCTTAACCCTGCTCATCCCCCCAATACAATTTCGCTCGCTGTTCATCAATCTGATACTCCCCTCCAACCTCACCTCTACCAGAAACCAAAGCCCTAAGCCCCTTAATGTGAATTATCACTTTAGCCAACTTAATAGCATTTCTGGCAATAGAAGGCGAAGGCTCATTTCTATCTTCATGACTCAGGAATATGAATAGCTTATCAGGAAATTCATTTTTCAAGTTTTGAAGGGCATTCTGTTTGAAATCATCCCTATATACCGTCAGATTATCAAAAAACACCACTTGCGGAGCATTACGTCGCTTCAAAATCTGTCGAACCTCTGTCAGTGTCGTGTACTCCAAAAAATTCAGGTTCTTATCTTTTTCCACAATTCCAGAGCGTATCATCGCATCTACAAACTCCTTATCCGTCCCCTCTTCGGCAGAGATATACAAAACCTTCCTAAGGCTCGCCAGATACTTCGCCAACATCAAAGCAAAGCTTGTTTTACCATTCTTCTGTTTTCCCCAAATCAACCAAATACCAGAATCAGAAGGCGTTTCAGTGAAGGCAAGCGACCAAGGCGGTTCAAACGTAAACGTAGAGTGTTTTTTCTTCAACATATTGCTAATACTAATCGCTTTGACTGCCATTTTTTTCTAATTCCGAAATTATGAGCAAACTTTCTGCTCGTCTCAAACCTCCTATATTACCCTGCTCATCACGTGTAAGACACTTTGTCACTATCGTATTAAGCTCCTTTTTATCCGCCATATTTACCATCAGAACTTGCGTAATAAGCTTTCGATAATAATCAACCTTAGCTCTTTGCTCAGTCGGTATCGGCGAAGTATAATTTTCAGAGTACCGACTAAACAACTCCCTGAATCCAACCTTTTTACTATTAATACCACGGGCAATCTTTTCACGCAAACCATCCGCCCCGATAAGGTACCAACCGCAACAATTCTCAGTAGCATTCCAAAACTCCTTTAGTTCCAAAAAAGCGTTGTATTCCAAATCTCCCGCCTCGTCAACAATTACCACAGGGTTCGGCAACATCTTCAAATAGTACTTCACATTCGCCTTCATTTCAGCATACTTGCCAAATGGTACCCCGATAGTCTTAGCTAAAAGCTTAATAAATAGCTGCTTAGTTTTAGCCTGAGAAGCGTCGATATAGAAACAATTCTTTAGCGTTCTGGACAGATACTTAGCCGAATACGTCTTACCAATCCCACAATCATCAACACAAATCCGACTCTTAGCAAACTCCTGGCAAAAACGTACATCCTGCTCAATCATCTTATACACATCCGTTTTAGCCATCTTCCAGACTCTATCGTGCAAATTCACCTCCAACTCACGCCCAATATTCAACCACTGCACATCCTTTACAAGCCCATCAATTTTGCCATTTATCAACTGACTGAAAACAGTACTATTCAAACCCCACTGCTCCGCAAATGCTTTATTAGAGCCATCAAAATTTTTCCTAACCTCAAGCAAGGCATTCAATACCTTAATCTTGTATTCCTGTGTTATTTGTAGCATCAGATATTACCTTTTTTTCCTAAGAAGTCCAAAACATTACAAAGCCCACTTTTCTGTATAGCTCTATCAACCAAAGGCGTAGTATCATCCTGCATCATCTCCAAACTCACATCTTCAACAGTCGTATTTCTAAGTAAACCTCTAATTTCTACCAACTCCTCATCGTCCAATTTCTTCAAAGTTCTCAATATCAACGCCTCTTTCTCCAAATAATCAATCTCATTAAATTCCCCCCTCTCAACAGGAGAGGGCGGCAGCCGATGCTGGGTTAGGGGGTGAGGTCTTTCATCCACTAACATCCATTCACGTCTCGTATTCAACCAATCCATCAATGCGTTTTCTTCGCTACCACCACTACTTTCTTTCCCCTTTACTATTCCAACAATTGTTTTCATCCCAACCCCATCACAAACCTCCCCCAAACTCGGCATAAGCCTTTGATAAGCAAATTCAAACTCCTCCTGAGTCTGAACCTCAAACGTAACTTTAATCATCTTTTTTGTGGTTTTTAAAACGGTGAATAATTTTATATCTCGTAAATCTCAATTTGTTGGTCAATAACATAGGCCCTAAAATATTGTGATACTCTATCATATTCTTCCTGTGTTATTCTATACAAATACACCATACAATTATCAAAAAAACGCTTATGGCTTGGTTTTATCGGGTTATCCTTAGCTTTTGCAACGCAGTCGTAACTCCTAATAATTCTCAAAAAATTCTTTACACTTAATCCTATACTCTCACTATTCAACCCACAAATGAAATCAACTGTACCAGCTACACAAGCAGTAGAATAGGGCTTCACTTCTAAATCATAGAAATACTCCTCATACCAAACCGTAAAGTTTTCAACCATCACCCACGGAGCATCCCAACTATTCACAAACTGTATTTCATTATCTATGTAACAATAATCTATTTGCCGAAGTACTTTTAAATCCTTATTTACATAGCCACAGAAACAACCCAAAAATTTCCCTTCAACCTCCATTTGTCCACGATACACAAACCAATTACCACCTTGCGTTTCTTTTATCCATGTCTTATTACTTCGCCTAAAAAGGCGTTCAGAAACCCATTCAGGCTGCTCTTCTTCATTATACTCCACACTTTCAGATTCTTCGATAGCCCTTTGATTCAAAATCGCACGTGTAGGCATTTTTTCATAACGATTCATCCACGAATCATATCGGTAGTTCTTAGACATTGTATTGAAAAGGTTTGTACGACACCCATAAACGTTAATAGATAATCACTAAATCACTAACTCACTAAATCACAATTAAAAACGGTCCCAAAGCGAAACCCCCTTACCAACACTTACAGGCAAATACTCCTCATCAGGCATCTCCAAAACCTCAACCTCATCATAAACAGGCTCAGGTTTACGCTCAATAATCGTCACACGCTCAATCTTATTCTTCTGCTCCTTCCCGAAGCCATACACCGTATTAGAATAAGCCGAAAACAAACTCTGATTAGCCAAATCCTCATCCCCACGCTCAAAATACGCCTTCTGATACTTCGGTACTTCTATCAATTCGCATACATAACGGTCATTAATGTACGCAAAGGCTTTTATTACCTTCCCTTCTGCATCGTCAAGCCATTTCACCGTCAGTTTTTTGCCCTCAACATTCTTCATTATTTGTATCAGCCTATCACCCGTAGCCAGCTTTCCAGCATCACCCAAGCACCACTGCTCACCGTTCAAATTCACAAACCCAACCTTACAGCTCGTCTTCGTTTCATGTCCCACAGCAGGCAAAACCATTTGCCAATCTATCGGCTTGCACTTCGGATTTTGGTTGCCCAAAAACACCTCCCAACGAGTCTTATTTGTGTACACTGGGTGTGGCTGACTGTTCCACTCTTTCATAGCTGCTATCGTGTCCGCTACAATGGTTCCGTATTGCTTAATCATCGGCTTTTCGCTCATCGCTTGGTTAGCTTCGTTTCTCGCAAAAGGTCGTCCCTGCCATCCCTCTATCTTTTTCTCCAACCCGTAACGAATCCGCCCAAAGTACTGCTCAATCTTCTTTCCTGTCGAGTTATTCTTCTCAATCCTTACCTTTTTGAACAAAACCTCATCTCGCAAAATAGAATCCTTTAAACCACTGTTAAGCGATGATTCACATTCCAACTCCAACGGCAACCCAACCCCGTAACTGGCATAGTCCCGTACCAAATTCTGATAAAAGTCCAAAATAATTCCCTCCTTAGTCTTGCCATGTACAAACGTCGTCCAAGCCTCACTCGCCAAATCAATCCCGATATAAAACCAAACTCTTTTTCCATCGGGCAAAATAAACGGCGGGTTTCTATCATCCACACTCAGGATACTTCCAGACATTTCAGCGTTTTTGAATCTATGCGTCACCTTGTAGTTATTCATGTACTTCTGTCTATCGCCTGAGCGTTTGGCATGGGTACCAATCCGATTCTCCCAACGCACCAAATAAGCCATCACAGTACTATCACTCAACTCAGGGTAACTATCAGGGCAAATCACCTCACCAGTCTCATCGCTTATCACCTCTATTTCACCAACCAAAAACTTTGTGTATTCCCTGAAAACCTCCGTAGCCGTAGGCTTTATCATCCGCCCTGCAAACATATTATTCAGCAGTTCTACCACATCAGCCGTCACTTTTACGGCATTTTTGTTATTGTGCTTCTTCGAGATCAACGTTTCAAATCCAAGCTCGTCAAACTTCCTGAGAGCTTCCAGAAACCGCCTTTCGTTAGCGGGCAAAGTGTGTTCAAAACCATACTTCATCTTCTGTACTTTCTTGAATCCCATCGCATCTTGCCACACCGTTGTTGGCACCCCTCTTAGCGACCCGCCACGGCTCAGCCTTTCCCGTTCTCTTGCTTGCCTCAGTAGTTTGGCAGCTTTCAGCGTACTGGCATTTACAGTGTACTCATGAATATGCTTATCCTCCAACCCATTCCCACCCTCAAACCGCCAGTTAGCATAAAACTTAGTCGCTTCCGTGTCCATCGAAAAAAACTTATCCATCCAGTTCGTCACCTTACGGGGGTCACCCAAAGCCTTCTGAATACTCAAGTCCAACGAATCAAAATCAATCAACAACTCCCGCCCATTTCCACCCGATTGCAGTTTACGTATTCCAAAAGGTTTTGATTTTTCTCTACAAACAATACTTTTCAACACATCAGCATTTTTGTAGAACTGCGGGATTAGCTCCTGAATCCTTACAGCTACTTTACCATTATATTCAATCGGCATAACTTTAAGGTTTGGGATATTTAATTTTTAAATTCAGTCTTAACTTTTTCTGCATTTGCTTACTTGCCTCTAAACAAACATCCCAGTGTCTTTTGTCTGCTTCTATTTGAGCTTTAATAGCCAATTCAACCCTATGATTATGCCTTTCTCCTCTACTTATCATGTGTACATATCCTACACTCATTTTAAGCATCTTAGCAATCTTAGTTAAATTGCCATGTCTCAAATATTCTCTATTTTCGATTCCTTGAATTGCTTTCATATACTTTAGTCTTAGTTAATAGTTTCAAGTACTTCTGAAATCTCTTTCCTTCTTTGTGCTGCCAATTGTTCAAGAGCAAACGTTAGCCTCTGACTTTTCAACTGACCATTTGCAACTTTAATCAAATGGTCACGTGTTACATTTAGTCTTTTGGCAAGTTTGGTTAAATCCCCATGTTTCAAAAACTCTTTTCCTTCCATTTTTTACCTACCTATTTATCGTGACTGGGAAAC
>OGVJ01000045.1_pt1 | contig 12283 bp, 19 predicted proteins | sample 1575741 | NCBI WGS metagenome assembly OGVJ01 (sample SAMN07581528, study PRJEB24739) | freshwater metagenome | place: Singapore | collected 2015-01 | reverse complement strand
ATCAGGTTATTTTGCTAGTGCTAGTAGAGCAATAGGCGACACGCAACCGTTACCAAAGTGTTATTCATCGTCGTAACGCCCATCATCAGAAACTGGTCGATACTGTCAAGCGAATAGCTGATAAGGTCGGCGGTTCTCATCATATAGTCTTATCACATACTACCGATCCAGATAAGAATCCTCTTACTGGAACACAAAAACTACGTCACGCCAAACGTGCGTTTCCAGGTACAAACTTCTCCGTATCTACCAGAGAACATCCCAACTTTTTAAAGCAAGCAGAATTGTTACATCAACAAGGTGTAACTCATTTGCATATGGTTGGTGGTTCTGATCGTGTAGATGAGTTTCGTAATCTATTACACAAATACAATGGAGTACACAAGGGTGCTCTGTACAACTTTAAAAACATAGAGGTACATTCTGCTGGTGATCGTGATCCAGATGCAGAAGGTGTTACAGGAATTTCAGCATCAAAGATGCGATCATTTGCATCAAAGAATGATTACAAAGGATTCAAACGTGGTGTTCCATCTACAATGAAAGATGAACATGCCAAACAAATGTTCAATGATGTTCGTAAAGGTATGGGTATCAGAGAAGATGTTGATCTTGGTTTTGAAATGTTATTAAACGAAGGTGTACATGATAAAGGTATTTTCAAAGCAGTATTCTTAGCAGGTGGTCCAGGTTCTGGTAAAGATTATGTTATGGACAGAACATTACGTGGACATGGCATGACAGAAATCAATTCAGATAAAGCATTAGAATATCTGATGGATAAAGAAAAACTTGATAAGACAATGCCAAAGCATCAAGAGAAAAGACGTAATGAAATTCGCAGTAAAGCAAAAAATGTTGCAGAGTTACGTCATCGTTTAGCAATTGAAGGACGTAATGGTTTAATTATTAATGGTACTGGATCTGATATTGATGAAATATCTCACATGAAAGGTAAACTTGAATCCATGGGATATGATACTCATATGCTTATGGTTAATACTGCTGATGAAGTATCTAAACAAAGAAATGTAGAACGTGGTCAACGTGGTGGACGTACAGTACCAGAAGAAATTCGTAAAAAGAAATGGGACTCTGCACAAGCAGCAAGATCAAAGTTTGCAGAATTATTTAAAGATAACTATATTGAGTATGATAACTCTGATGATTTAACTAAAGCGGATGATGCAACAAAAGAAGCTAAAGAAAAAGAACTGTTAGACATCCATAAAAGAATTAAAAAGTTTGTTGCAACACCTCCAAAGAATAACGCATCTAAAGAATGGGTTGCTGGAGAATTACAAAAGAAAGATACTCAGCCATTAACTGATCCTAATGCTTCAATGCCACATAAAGATTCTAAGGCAGCAGAGAAGTCAAGAGAAATGGGATTAGATTATTATGGCCATGGAAGATATGGTAAAGATGGAAAAGTTACACATCGATCAGTTCATGATAGACTGGTTGATATGAATAAATTCTTAAAGACTAAAGAAGGAGAAAAGAAAACTATTTCGTCTTCCGTTAAATCAAAACCAAAATCAACTGAGCCAAAAAATTTGTTAGATAAACTAAAAAAAATGGCGCCAAAATCTTATAAACCGGATACATCTATACGTGTTCCGATTGGAATTAACAATAATAGAGAAGATTGACCATGAAAAAAATAAAAACCTTAAAACAACATAGTGAAGATTTACATAATAAATCTTTTTCGCACCATACAGCAAATCATACACTTATTTTAAAACATAGTGGTCATAGTGGTAAACATTCTTATGTTATTTATTCTCCTGACGGAAAAGTTATAGGAACTATAAGTTCCGATAATCCAAGTGGTATACTTCAAATATTAAAGGGAAAAGGATATGAAATTGACAAAAAATAATATCCTCACAGAAGCATCAGAATCAACTGAAGAAGCAAATTCAAGTGCAACACATCGTTCGAATGTTAATGAATATCTTCTTGCTCATGAGTTGGGAGTGCTAGCCGGGCATGATAAAAATCGTAACAATCATAATCCTAGAACAGGATTAACAACAACACCTGGATATTTTCCAAGTGACAAACTAGCATCCGAAAAAAGATTTTTAAAATCAAAGAAAAAATTAACAAAACAAGAATATGAACATCAATCTCAACGTGCTAAAAAACAAGCAGCAGAAGCGGTTAAAATTTATAAAACAAGATTAATAGAACATGGTGGACCTCTTGATCTTACAAAAGCAACTCATGTTGCGGTTAGTGCTGGTTCTGGTGCTATTAAAAAATTAACTGGTCATGAGGATGCTGAAAGTACAGAAAATCCAGCTGACGTTATTGCTAAACTTCCTGGTAAAAATGGAGACCCAGATATTCATGGTGGTATATCTGCAAAATCAAATCTAACAGAAACAGAAAATGGCGGCGAAAGAATTTCAAATAGAGGAATTAAGGGAGTTTCAGAGAATTTAAATTTGCCAGGATTACATGAGATGTTTACATCTGGTATGGAGCAGTTTCATGGAGCTCATGGTATAGCTCACTTACCACAAGATTCTGATAAATCAGAAAATAAACCATTTACACAAAAGGGAGTCATAAGAGCTGGTGAAAAAAAATCTGTATTTTTAAAAGGTAAAACTATAAAAGATGATGCTGAACTTGTTGGAAATGAAATGAAAACCAAAGTTAGAGACTCGGTACATGATTGGATTAATCAACATGGTTCTGATCCAGAAAAATCGTTAAATGTTGGAATGGTTAGAGATCATCTTTTAAATCATCATTTTAGAGCAAAAGGAAGTGCTCATCCTATACTTCCTTTTATTACAGTTTCTGGTCACGGAGATGGATCTAAACAAAATGCCTATGGTGCTCATGGACATTTTTCACACGAAAATGCTCGTGTACGATTATTACAGGACGCTACGCATATAACAGCTTCACCTGCAGGAGAATATGGAATGCATGTTTTTGCACATACCAAAGAACATCCTGAAGGAGTTCATGTATTGAAATTAGATGCTAAATGGAATTCACAACCGATGGCTAGTTCAATGAAAATTGTTGGTACGGAAGGAGACCCTAGAAAAAGAAAACCAGATGTATTAGCAGATGCTGAAAAAAGACAAAAATCGGCAGCAGCTAGATCAGCTAAAACTACTTCAAAGAAACCAGTAAAATTAAATAATTCTTTTATGTATTTAACAGCAGCAGGTAGAGAATTGTTTAATGAAGGATATGAGTTATCAGGTGATGATGCTTTTCAGATGCTCACACTTGGAACAGATATGGATGATATAAATCTAAATGAGAATCATAAAAACTATCTGAAGGATAGTAAAGGAAATGTACGCATCTTTATGATTAGAGGAGCTGCTGCGAAAGAAGCTCATATTAAAGGTGGTAAAGTAGTTCCTTATAGTAGAGGATATGCAGTTTTATTAGAGGAGAATCAGAATGATTATCACGTTTTTGAAAAATTTATTCGCAGCGAAAGTGGATACAACGGAGGACAAGAAACATCCTCTCGAAGCACCATCCTTACTGAATCAACCAGTAGTGGAAGAAACTCCGGTGGTAAAAGAGGAGAAGAAATCAGTGAGCAAAGCAATGCAGAACGCAAAAGCACGATCACCTTCAAAGAATCAATCACAAGGAAAGAAAACGAAGAAGTAAATGAATCGATTGATAAAGGTATCGAGCCTGGTTTATCGATGGCAACATCTGGTGAAAATATGGTGCGTGGTTCTATTCGTAATAAACCATTGAAAAAACCACTAGAAGAATTAGCTGGTGATGAAACAACAGCATCTATTGGCGATCAAAAAGAAGATGAGTTAAGAAAAAAAGGTATCTCACTAACTACATTTAAAAAGAGAAATTACGTATGAAAAACTTTAAAGCATATCTAACTGAAGGCCCTACTGGTGTCACTCCAAATGAAATTAAAGCGGATCAAGACAGAGTTAAAAAGGCTCAAGATTGGAATCGTAAAGAAACTCAAAGACAAGCGAATAATGTTCCAGCACCAGGAGTTTACTCTCCAGGTGATGATGAAGGTCCAACAGCACCTCGATCAAGAGAACTTCCAAAAGAACAAAAAAAATTAAAAGAAGGTAAAGCTGATAATGCTTTTGATGAGTTAGAAAAAGAAAAAGAAGGTAAATCTGTCCCTGTTGAACCAAAACGAGCATCTGAAATTCAAGGTAAATCTACTAAAGTAAAAGATATGAATCCTTTAGATAGAGCACAATGGGAAAAAGAAAAAAAAGAAGCTCAAATAAAAGAAGAACAACTTGACGAAAAACTTATAAGAGTTAGAAATGTTCGTTCTGGAGCAACTAGAACTGTATCTAGCGTTTTCAGAAAAATTTATAAAAAACAAGGATGGAATGCCGTTCAGGGAACAAGAGGATGAAAAATTTAAAATCATTCGTACAAGAACTAGAAGAAGCTGGTCGTTGCTGGACAGGATACAAGCCAGTAAAAGGTAAAAAACCTTATTCACCAGGTTCCTGTGTAAAAGAAGAAGATGAACAACTGGAAGAAAAAAGAGGCTTGTGGGATAACATTCATGCTCGCAGAAAGAAAGGATTACCTCCTAAGAAACCTGGACAAAAAGGATATCCTAAGACATTAAACATTGAACAGTATGAAGAAGATGATGGTCCACTTACAGATGAACAATTAGAACAGTTAGAAGAAGTTGCTGCATGGCAACGTAAAGAAGGTAAATCTGAATCTGGTGGTTTGAATCGTAAAGGTATTGAATCATATCGTCGTGAGAATCCTGGTTCAAAACTATCGATGGCTGTAACAACAAAACCTAGTAAATTGAAAAAAGGTTCTAAAGCAGCAAATCGTCGTAAATCATTCTGTGCTAGAATGGGTGGTATGAAACGTAGATTAACTTCTGCAAAGACAGCGAGAGATCCAGATTCACGTATTAACAAAGCACTAAGAAAGTGGAACTGTTAATGAAAACTTTCAAACAACACATACAAGAAGCAACTTATCAAGGTAAAGAAGTACCACTGAATAAGCCAATGGCAGGTGACGTAAAGAAATCTAAAGTTTACGTTGATCCAGATGGTGATGGGAAAGCAAAGAAAATAAACTTTGGTGACAAGACTCTTTCGATTAAGAAAGATCAACCTGCACGTAAGAAATCTTATTGTGCAAGATCAGGTGGTATCAAAGGAACTAGTGATAAATCTTCTGCAAATTATTGGTCACGCAGAGCTTGGGATTGTTAATTTATGTTAATTAGAGTTTTAGCTCCAGAACAAACATTATCATCAACATCTAATACAACTGTTAATAATGCTGTTGTAGTTAGATTGGTACACACTGGAGCACAAGAAGAAATTATAACAATTGCTGATGGTGCTGGAACAAACATAGGAACAATTACAATATTGAATAATTCAGAAATGATGTTGGAAAAAAGAACAACGGACACACTTCAAGTGAGTGCTGGAAGTGATGTAAAAGCCGTATCAGTTGCATATAAAAATTAATTAGGAAAACAATATGTCATTCACAGACAAAAAAACATTAAGTGTTGCTGAAGCGGTTAAAAACGTTTTAAGTAAAAAACCAGATCCAAACGATCCAAATGATCCTAGAAACTTTAATGCTAAGGATCCTAAGATGTTGGATATGATAAACACGAATCTTAAAAATATTGAAGCAACTAAAGCTGCACTTGATGTTGCACATTCATTTGGAAAATCACCAGAAGAACCATCTGAAAAACCAAAATCTATTCCATACATGCCTGATTATAAAAGATTTAATAACAATAGAGGAATTAGTGGTCCAGTGACTAGAAGAAAACAAGAAGTTACTGAAGCAGTTATTGGATCCGATAGATTGATGGCTCAATCAGCTAATCCGTCTGTAATGACTACAAATAGACTTTTATCATTACAAATGGCTGCTAGTAGAAGATTGGGTGATGCTATGAAAAAAGGAACTATAGGAAATCAAACACAATCTGGAACTGTTAGTAAAACACAACCTACTGGTACACGTAATGCTGGTAATGTTTTTAGAGCTGCTCAAAATCCATCACAAGATCAGTCATCAACAGAAAAACAAAAACTGGGTTTGAAATATTATGAAAAAAAATCATATCCCAATTCATCCAATGAACCAAAACCAGCTGCAAAACCAGCTGAAAAACCAGTATCAAATCCCAATCAAGATAAAGTTGATGCTGCTAATGATGTAAGGGATGCACAAATGAGAAGAACAAGGGAAATACAAGATATGGAAAGACAAAAAAAAGATGATGATAATCTTACAAATGTTAATTCCATTAAATCAGATGCACCAGAAAATAATTTACCAAAATTATCTGGAATAGATAAAGAAAAAAGAAAATCAATTTCAGGACAAGACGAGGAGATACAAATGACAACTTTTAGAGATGCTGCAATTAAAGCATTATATGAAACTAAAAAGAAAGCAGATAAAGATTATGACCAAGATGGTAAAATCGAATCGCCAAAAGATGAAGTTTGGGGTTCTCGTTTACGTGCTGCTAAAATGGCTGGTAAGTTAAAGGAAGAAGAACAGATTGATGAGGCATTTCCAACTGTCGCTGATGGTGAGAAAAGTCTGAAAGCAAAAGAAGGTAAAACTACTCATGGTAAAATTACCAAGACTAAAACTGGTGTAAAACATGAGCGTGATTATGACGATCAACCAGAACCAGAAGTAAAACGTGGTCGTGGTCGTCCTAAGAAAAGACTTTCTGAGATGCGTCAAGAATACTTCAACTACTTTGAAGAAGAAGTAGACAACGAAACGTTTACCAAAGAAATAAAGGATCAAGAAGCAAAGTTTGCTGGTAAAAAGAAAGGTGCTGATGTTGCAAAACCAGCAGTTCAAGCTGTTAAAGTAGAAGAAGTTGAACAGATTGATGAGTTGGTAAATATATTTCATAGTACAAGTTCAGGTGGACAACAAAAACGTTATCAAAAAGATTCTTCTGCTCCCGAAGCGGCCGCACATCGTAAATCAGCAGCAGATGCGGCAAGAGCAGCAAGAGCAAAAGGTGGTGGAGATAGATATCAATTCAATACTGGAAGTGAAGCAACAACAAAAAAAGGTGGCACGGTAGTTGCTTATAAAGAAGAAGTTGAACAGATTGATGAAATCTCTAAAGAAACTGCTAGTAAATATTTGACAGCACCACAGGGTAAAGGAGCAAACAAATATAAAGTTAGTTCCGATAAATCAGTTTATCCTAATATAGAAACAATGACAAAGCATAGTACAAATGTTCGTAGAGCATTGAAAAGAAGTGAAGGTAGTTCACTATATAAAAAACCAGATTATTATAAAGAAGAAGAGCAGTTGGATGAATTGTCAAAAACAACTTTAGGTTCATACGCTCGTAAAGCATCATCTGCTATGGCAGCAAATGCTTTACATTCTGGATATGTTAGAGGTTCCGATACAGGACATAATCTTGCTGTTGGTAAAAGAGGAAAACAAAAAGATAATTCCAAGTTAGCATCTAAATCACATACTGAGATGAAAAAAAGAGAAGCAGGACTTGGAAAAGCAATATCAAGATTAGCAAAAGAAGAAACTGAACAGATGGATGAAGTAGCACCTCCAGGTAGAGAAGATCAAGTAAAAGCATTGAAGAAAGTTCCTGGTATTGATAATCCTTGGGCAGTATCATGGGCATCTTATAGAAAGAGTCATCCTAAAAAATCTAAGGATTAAGATGAAAGTCAAACCTATCAAAATAAAGATCAAAGAACCGACACCATCGGCTGCTGATCGATTGTACGCAAAGCATCAGGCAATTCGTAAAGAAAAAGGATTGCCTGATCCTTCTGAATACAAAAAGAAACTTGATAACATGAGAGAAAATAAAACAACTGAAGTTCCAACAAGTCTAAAATCTGGCCATGATGAAAAGAAAGCAAAAGAAGTAGCATCAAAATCAAAAGGTAATCTTGTAAAAGGTAGACAACAAAGTGCTGGAAAAGACAAAGCAGGTAAAAAATTATGGTGGGAAGAAGTTGAACAACTGGATGAACTATCATCAGAGACTAAACAGTCTTATAAATCTAAAGCATTATTACAAATCAAAGAATTAAAACCTTGGACTAAAAAAGGTGAATATAAGGATCTTGCTAAAAACATGATTACTAAAAGAGAAAAAGGAGTTGCGAAAGTTGATGAACAACATGTGTCTGGTAGATTTAGACCAGTCAAACCACATAATGTTTCAAACGTTGCAAATGCATCTCCAAGACGAACAAGTGACAGTGCAGTTGTTCGACTAAAAGAAGAAGATGATACTGGATCGGATCAGATGACAACTGACAATCAAAAATTTCCAAAGAAGATGTCTCGTAAGGCAGAAATCGTTAGAAATGCTGCAAAAAAAGGATCTGAAGATAAGTTTCAGGCTAATCCAGTTTTGGATTCAGATGTGAATCCGCAAACAAATAAACAATAAATAGTAAACTAACCTACTTAGGAGAAACAAATGGCTTTATGGGGAAATCTAGACGCATCTAACAACGCACCTATTTTTGCAGGTACAGGTGGTCTTGGTCTTACCGCTAACACACAAGGTGCTCTATTTAACAACGTAACTTTTGCTACAACAAGTACAGAGGTTGGTGTTGCTGGTATGGCTATCGGTGTGTTCGGTGTAGATGCTGCTGAAAAGGCAAATACTGCAACTGCTGCAAATACTGCTGGCGCTCATGCTGGTTGGGTATTGCGTAAAGAAGGAACAGGTGGTCGTGCAGGTCGTGTACATGTAGAAACTCTTGTTGCAATGGGTTCAATCTACGGAGACTCGTCAGACGATGCAACTGTTGATGATACTGCAAATACATCACTGTAATAAAATTTAAAACGCCTAATGTCTTTTGATAATTTGGATAGTGAAAATATTATGATGTATGCTGTCAAGGCATATGACAAACCGAACTGTATTATGAGTGAATTCTCAGAGGACATGAAGCGTTTTAATTATTTAAAACGGTTGTTTCGTCGTTATCGCAAACATAATGAGTTACGTGAAAGATTAGTATTAAATCACTTAGTTGTATTGAATAATGTATTCGGTCCTGAGGTCATGACTAGATTATTGTTCTATGAGATGGCAGAATCAGATTATCCACAACTCAAAACATACCTACTCTTTTTGAGTTGTATGCCAGAAATCGTTCGTGGTATAAAAGGTAAGAATATAATATCATCTGACATAGAAGTTGATATAGAAATCGCAAACATTTTGAGAACAATCAAATGAGCAATGAATTAAGTCAAAAGTGTGGTGCTGGTATGTACTGGTGCAACACAGATAAAAAATGCAAACCGATGCCGAAAGAAGATGCGCCAACAATGTCTGCTGGCAGTGGTGCTATCGCTGCGATCGGTGTTGGACCACAGGGTGAACCTGGTGTTAAGAAAAGAAAATATGCATCATTCATTGCTTTCATGAAGGGTAGAGATCCTAAACTAACATGATGTGGTTACTGCATTTATTACCAGACGCATTTTTAATTTGGATCATCAATATATTAATAACTGGTGGTCTGATAGGTATGGTCGTAGGATTTTTTGGCAGTAAGTTGCCATTTGTTGGAACGTATGCAAGAATAATTCAAATCGCATCTATTGTTGCATTCTGTATCGGATTGTACTGGAAGGGTGGATACAGTGTAGAACAAGATTGGCGTGAACGTGTTGCAGAGATGGAAGCAAAGATAAAAGTCTCTGAAGAAAAATCAAAAGAAATTAACACGGTAATTGAAACTAAGTATAGAGATAGAGTAAAGAAGATAACTGAAACAAAAGAAGTTATCGTCGAAAAGATTAAAGTAAACGAAAAAATTATCGATGCGAAGTGTGAACTTGATCCGATAGTTATTAGTATTTTAAATGAGGCAGCAAAGAAACCATGAAGAAATTATTGATTCTTTTGTTGCTTGCAGGTTGTAGTACCACTGTGCCAGTTGCACGTAAGTTTCCTGAGATACCAGATTCAATGAAAGTATCGTGCGCTCCACTGACACAGATTAAGCAAGACACAACCAAACTGAGTGATGTGATAACGGTTGTGGTAGATAATTACTCGCAGTATCATCTGTGCAGTGATAAAGTTGACATGTGGATAGAATGGTATTCGTTACAAAAGGAGAACTTTGATTCTGTAAAATAATACCTGAGGATACACATGGAACTGACAAAACAACAACTAAAAGAACTGCTTCCGAAAAATCCGTATATTGACCAATGGCACAAAGCATTAAGCCAACTGCTTCCAGATTATGAAATTAATACGCCACAAAGAATCGCTGCATTCATTGCACAATGTGCTCATGAATCTGGTGGTTTTATTTTTCTGACAGAAAACCTGAATTACAAAGCAGCATCACTGCGTAAGATATTTGGTAAATACTTTCCAGATGACGCAACTGCTGCAGCATATGAAAAGAAACCAGAAAAGATTGCTAATCGCATCTATGCTAATCGCATGGGTAATGGTGACGAAGCATCTGGCGACGGTTACAAATACCGTGGTCGTGGTTTAATTCAACTGACTGGCAAAACAAATTATACTTGGTTTGCTGCATCATTAGAAATCTCTCCTGAAGAAGCCGCAGAATACACTCAAACATTTGAGGGTGCTGCACAATCTGCATGTTGGTTCTGGGAAACAAACAAACTAAATCAATGGGCCGATAAAGGTGACATTTTAACCATGACAAAACGTATTAATGGTGGCACCATAGGACTTGAAGATCGTAAGAAACATTATGAACACGCCCTTCATGTTCTAGGAGTACATTAATGAAATACGTAGCGTTACTATTACTTCCACTGTTATTTGCTTGTCAAGAAAACTATCGTTATCCTTGCCAAGACCCAGAAAATTGGGAACAGAAACAATGTAAGAAACCATATTGTAGTGCGAATGGAACATGTCCAGAAGATTTGACACACTATGAAAAAAATAAAGTAAATGGTCAGGTGCCAAGTGTTTCACAACCTATGCCTTCTGTTCCAAGTAAAGGAGAATGTAAATGATTAAAGATTTATGGTCAGGAGAAAGATATACAACTGAAGAACTTAATGCACGACTAAAGTTTTTCATTGGTATCGTATTAGGTTTAACACTATTCGGTATTGTGTTTGTTGTTCTATACAGTCTCATTTTCGTTACACAACCAATGAACGGTATGAGTCCTGTTGATAACAAATTCTTTGAGTTGATCATACCGATTGCTACATTCTTGACTGGTACATTGTCAGGTATTATGCTTGCTGGTGATGACAAAGATTTGAGAGCAAAAGCACTTGATGCTGCAAACAAACCTTACACACCACCACCTGAACCACCATCAGTTGCAAAAGCATCTGCACCAGTTGGAACAGGTTTTGGTACACCAACAGTGGTATCTGCACCATCATTTGACATACCATCATTTGCTGCGTCAGTATCATCTGGTTTTGGCGGTAAAGAAGCACCAACACAACCAGAGCATCCAGAGAAATGATTAACTTTATAGTTAAAATGCTCTCTGGTGAGGGCGAAAGCAATCCTAGTAGCAAGAGAGTGATTACCCTCTTGGCATTCATTCTGCTTGCTGCAGGATTTATTGCCGAGGTATTCTTTGAGAAGAAGTTGAACCCACAGACAATCGATGTTATAATGTATATTGTATTGGGTGGGTTAGGTTTTACTGCATCTGAAAAATTTACTAATAAGGATAAGAAATGAGAAAAGAACTAGCCCTAATATCAATGTTTTTGTTCCTACTTCTAGCACCACTATCTCATGGCGCATTTGCTGCTGAAGAAAAGAAAGTTTGTGTAAAAGAATTTGATAACAAAACTAAGAAAGAAAAGGAAGTCTGTAAGACAATCAAGGTACATAAAAAACTTGAAGGTACAAAGATTCCTGAGAAGAAGTAATGTATCCAGATGACCAGCAATTGGCTGATCTTAAATTAAAAACCAGTCTACTGGAAAAAGATTTACTATTAGCAGACAAGGTAATAAATAAACTCTCTGAATCTATAACAAAGATTCAAGAACTTAACATGAACATCATGCAAATGTTAACGGTTCATCAACAAATGCATGAACAACATGAAAAAGTCGAGGAAGATTTGAAAGAAGATTACAAAGAGTTACATTCTCGTATTACTTCGGTAAATAGAGAGATACACGACCGCATCGATCAGGTAGAAAGGCATATTACCGAACGTATCGATGCACTACGTTCATATCGTGACTGGGAAAC
>OGVJ01000044.1_pt1 | contig 12306 bp, 10 predicted proteins | sample 1575741 | NCBI WGS metagenome assembly OGVJ01 (sample SAMN07581528, study PRJEB24739) | freshwater metagenome | place: Singapore | collected 2015-01 | reverse complement strand
TGAAAAATTGACTCTAAATCAACTACTTTTAAATTATTTTGTTCATCAAATAAAAACATATCTCTAACAAAGTCTACTATAAATAAATTTTCTTTTTTCAAGAAGTCATAAAAACTTAAAATTTGCTCCTTTGAAGGTTTGCCACAGTTTTTTATAAATTCTATTTTTAGCTCTGTGTATTTAGGGCCAATTTCATATTCTATTAATTTGGGAAAAAAACTAGAATTGTATTTTCTATAAATTTCTATTTCATGTATTAAACTAGTAAAAATCCAAGTATGAAAAACAAAATTACTACTTCTTTTTAATACTTCATCTCCCCTTTTTAAAACTACTCTTCCCAAAATATTGTTTAAATGTTTTATATTTACATAAGAATCAGAATCGCACTCCCAAGTTTTCCTGAGCTTTACCGAAGAACCATATTGGTCATTAGCCTCTCCAATATAATTTACATTTTTATAAACTGTTTTGAGTTCCAGCTCTCCAAAATCCTTGCCATCCATTTCTATAAAAGCATATGGAACAGCATTCGCAAAATCTTTTAAAAATAAAAATTTATCTTTAAAATGATGAATTACAGAAAAACACAAAACTAAATCATAACCTTTTAATAAATCAATATTTGTTCTGTCTATAGACGAATAAATAAAATTTGGCTTTGATTCAAAATTAAAATGATTTTCTGTTAAAAATTTACAAATATTTACAAATTTTTCATTACAATCGATGCCTGTAACAGAATGCCCTAATTTAGCTAATTCAAAAACAAAATAACCTAAATTACATCCTACATCTAAAATTTTTATTTTTTTATCTCCAAATTTTTTTGTAATTTGGTCTTTTATGAATTGAAGTCTATCTTTGCATTTTCTACCACTATAATTGAAAGTAATTTCGAATCCATCTAATGGAATCGGTTGATATATGTCCCAAGTGTATCTTGAGCCTCTTTTTATAAATTTTTCTAAAATTTCTTCTTTATTCATTTTTTTCTTTGAATCCAAGATCCATGCGCGTGATGATAAGCATATCTATTATGTTTTGGATTTTTGCTAAAAAAGTAAATTGGTTCAAATACCTTAATTCCATTCTGGGTTAAAATATTTCCAAAATCTAATAAACTTGTTGCTTTGCCTATTTTTAAATTATAAAACTTTTTAAGCTCATTACTTAAAAATATAGGTCCATGATACGGTTCATGTTTCATTTCTGATAATATTTTTTCAAAAAATGGATTATCTTTGACTGATCCAAAAATACAATTCGTAATCCAATGTCCACATAAATTTGGCTTACAAAAAAACATAGTTGTATTTGTGATGTCAGGAAGATGTTGGAAACATTGAAAATCAGCGTCCATGTAAACACCTCCATATTTATTTATTAAAAAATATCTAAGAACATCAGCTTGAAAAGCCCACTTTTTTTTATTTCCGTATTTATCAAATTGAATTTTTACTTTTTCTGGAAGGTCTGGAATTGTTTCGTTTGTCCATAATATATGCTCATAATCTTTATTATGTTCCTTCACGCTATTAATATAATCTTTACATTTTTCTGGCATTTCGTTTGGGCCAATCCAAATTTGATGTATAATTTTTTGAATCATATTTTAAACAAATGTTTTTTTTTTCGGCTTATGGCTATGTAGATTATAATGTTTAGCTATCTTCCCTTTAAAAAAAAATGATCTATCTAAAATTTCTATATCATCATAAATATTTTTTCCAGAAATAAAATCTAAAAAAACAGAATATTTATTTTGTATAGGGTGAAAATACATTTCTTTAAAACATTTAGAAAAAAACGTCGGAAGATAAAGTAAGTTTGATTTATATTTTAAGTTAAAAAGTATATTTTCTATAAATTCATGCTTTTTTGTTGAAGCCGCAAATCCAAATTGAAGATATCTTCCACTTGGCCGATCATCTCTTGAAACTATTAATCTTTTATTTAAGTTTAAATCATTTAATGATGAAATTATATCAAAATCGACATCTAAAAAAACTCCACCGTATTCGTACAATAATACTAATTTAATATAATCAACTACAAAAGATGGCGTTTGTGTTTTTTCTGCTATTAATCTTATTTTCTTTTGAAATATAGGATTTAAATTACTAACTTTTTCATTATCCCAAAAAATATAATCCCAATCTGGATGCGATTCTTTTATTTTTTTGCAAAACTTTTTTTCCCTATCTGGCATTTCAGAACTGCCAATCCAAATTTGATGTATAATTTTAGGGATCATTCCTTTACAAAAACCCAATCAGTTCCAGTAGTTCTGACAGCTTTATAATTTAAAATTTCAAACATAAGCTTAAATACATCTACTGTAGTATGATTATATCTTTGATTAAATCCTTTGATCTCTAAAACAATAGTTGGATTATATTTTTTAATGGTATTCAATGATCCCATTATAGCATCGTATTCTCCTCCTTCTATATCGAATTGAATAAGAGAAACATCTTGTATATTTAGATCATCAATGGCAACCATTGATATTTGTCCATTTGGATCACTTGTAGCAAAATGGGCGCCTACATTTTGTGGGTTGACTTTGACAACAGAAGCTTTATTTGCTTTTGCTCCAAGAGCTAAATTTTTACTTTCTATATTAGGAATACCTTCTAAATTTTTAACCATTGCCTCATAATTTTCTGGATCTGCTTCAAAAGTATAAACTTTATCAAAAAGTTCAGAAAACTTTTTCGGCCATATACCTATATTGCCACCTGCCTGTATACAGCATTTTCTATTTTTTACAAATGGCATTATAATAACATCTATATTTCTAACCTGAGATAAAACTGCTTTTAAAGCTATTCTATCTACTTCTGGAACCCACCATCCTGATCTTTGAGTTATCATTTGAAATTAAATTCTTTTTTTGCTCGATTAAAAATTTCATCTATTACGCTTGATGGCATTCTATCAGAAAATGCTCTTTTTGTTTCTTTGAAAAATTCATGTTCTGGATTTTTTAATATTTCTAACCATCCAATAAAATAATTCCAAATTCTATCTTCTACGTAATTTGGATATCTCGCTCCATCTGGCCTTCCAAATCTATGATTCCATTTTAATTTTGGCAAACAAATGCATTTGCCACCTGCTCTTCTAAACTTTTCATGAATGTATCCTTCTTCTGCGCCAAAACCTTTGAATTTTTCATTAAATCCTTGCCAAGCAGAAGTTTTGCACGAAAAAAGCCCAAGACCCATCATTGGTATTTCGAAAGGATTTCCTTTTTCGTAATCTTCTTTATTTGCTGCCCAAATTCCATACATTATGTCTCTCCATACTGGATCAAAATGCGTTGAATAATTTTTTAAATCATCGTACCAAAGTGGTCCAGAAATTAAATCTTTTGAATCTGGATTTTCTTTATAATAGTTTAAAAGATTTTCTATTCCACCGTTTTCTATTAGAACATGAGAATCTATACAAATTGTATATTCTCCACTTGCATTTTTAAAAATTTCATTTCTTGCGGAAGTACTTTTTTTAGCAGTAAAAGGTATATATTTTCCCTTTACCCAATTCTCTACAAATCCTTTAACCATTGATCCATGTTTGCCATCTGGATTATTATCTATAACAATAAATTCTACTTCTTCATTTATTCTATTTAGATGGAACATTCTTATCGATTGAATAGAAAAAAATACCCCATCAAAATCATCATAAGTAGCCATGCCTATAGTTAAGGTTTTTTTCATTTCAAAATAATAATTTTTCAAATTAACTTTTCTATATTTATTATGCTGGAGGCTCAGTAGTTGGAGGCTCGGTAGGTGGAGGCTCAGTAGTTGGAGGCTCGGTAGGTGGAGGCTCAGTAGTTGGAGGCTCGGTAGGTGGAGGCTCAGTAGTTGGAGGCTCGGTAGGTGGAGGCTCGGTAGTTGGAGCGTCGGTTGTGGTTGGAGCGCTGGTTGTGGTTGGAGCGCTGGTTGTGGTTGGAGCGCTGGTTGTGGTTGGAGCGCTGGTTGTAGTGGTTGGAGCGCTGGTTGTGGTTGGAGCGCTGGTTGTAGTGGTTGGAGCGCTGGTCGTAGTGGTTGGAGCGCTGGTCGTAGTGGTTGGAGCGCTAGTTGTCGTTGTAGTGGTTGGAGGAAGCGTAGAGGTAGTCGTACTGCTTGTTGCAGTAGTGCTACTACTGGTGCTGCTGCTAGTACTACTGGTGCTGCTGCTAGTACTACTGGTGCTGCTGCTCGTACTACTGGTACTGGTACTCGTACTACTGGTACTGGTACTCGTACTACTGGTACTGGTGCTTGTGCTGGTACTGGTGCTTGTGCTGGTACTGGTGCTTGTGCTGGTACTGGTGCTTGTGCTGGTACTGGTGCTTGTCGTTGTCGTTGTACTGGTGCTTGTCGTAGTCGTCGTCGATGTAGTCGTCGTCGTCGATGTAGTCGTCGTCGTCGATGTAGTCGTCGTCGTAGTTGTCGTCGTCGTCGTCGTAGTTGTCGTCGTCGTCGTCGTAGTTGTCGTCGTCGTAGTCGTAGTTGTCGTCGTAGTCGTCGTAGTAGTCGTGCCTTGAAATAAATCTCTTAAATCTTCTTCCGAAGAAAAATAGTTTGTATCGTATGGAAACTTCTTATTATGATAAGGCTCAAAATAATTTGAAATATCAATGCCATCAACTATATAATTAACATCAGCCCTTTTCGTTCCCGTTAGCTGCATAAAAGCGCCAGACAAGTCCCAAACAAATTCTTGAGAATCTTCCGGTCTTACAAATTTAAATTTATAATTTGTCTCTGGCGCTGGCATGATTTATTTTATTTTTTAATCTCTCAACTTCAAGCGATAACTCCTTTACAGCTTGAATTAAAATTGGAGTTAATTTGCTATAATCAATGCTCGACGCTAAATTATTTTCATCCTTACTAACAATCATAGGTAAAATTTCATTAACTTCTTCTGCGATTAAACCGATATCATTCTTTTTTTCTTTTTTCTTCCAATCGAAAGTTACTGGGCGTAAAGAATTTATAATATCCAAGCCGCCTTTTAAATTTTTAATTTTCTTTTTGAAGCGTTTTGAAGATGTGGAGTTATAAGAAACCGCTTCTATAGCTCCAGTACTTGCTACTAAAGATATGGTAGTAGTATTATCGCTTTGTTTTAAAAATAAATCTCCATCGGATCCAAATTCGCCCCAAAAATCATTTCCTCCAATAACTGCTTTCTTGAGAACAAAAAGCTCACCAGCATTATCATTAGGTCCACTAACATCCTCTGATGGATTGTTTCCTATAACAACAGCGCCTTTCATCGATATCAGCATTCTTGTTAACCCAACATCAACATAAATAGTTTCGGCCCCCTCTGTCTTTGTTACAGTTTCACTTTTAGATGTTCTAAATTCAATAGCTCCATCCCTGGGTCCATTAAAATTATTGGAAGCATTGTATCCAGCAGAAAGCATTAAAACTCCATTGCCGCTATCAACATTATTTGTATCTAAAAATGAACCAGCCAAATCAATTTGACTGCCATATTGAACTCCATTGTTATCGCCAGCACTAATCGTAAGCACTCCATTAGATGATCCTCTTCTTATGCCCCAAGGGCTATCGATTGTAATGCCGTAATTAAGACTATTAATTGCTGCTCCACCAAGAGAAATAGTTTTGCCGTTAATTAATAAATTTGTTCCATTCCATCTTAATTGATTTCCATTTGGATCACCAATAAAAAATTGGTAAATTGAGCTTGCTGTAGGCGTGCTTTCAGCAGAACTATTTCCTAAAAAGAAACCAGGACCATCAGTAAAAGTACCATAAGTTCCAGAAGTTCCATTAAAACCAAGACCAGCTGATTTTATATATCCCTTATCGCCTATGGTTAAACCCTTTGAATCTATTCTTACAGAATCTTTTACATTTCCAAAATGACCAGTTTTAGCCCAAATTTCTCCATCAATTATTGCGTCTGAAAGTTGAACTTGACCACTTCCAACAATTCTAAAACCTTCTATATCTGTTCTGACCGATATATCTCCAGTATTACTCACCTCATCCCAATAAGTTGTCCAACTTGCTCCAGAACCAGGCTTGTTGGATGAGTTTGAAGTATGACTTTGCCCACTCTTAACTTTGTAAACTTTATAGGCTCCTATATATGTCCCAGAGTCTTGCTTTACTCTAACTTTTGTTTGATCAGATGGTATTTTTTTTACATCTTTGTACGTCTTTCCAGTCTTCCATTCTTCTATAAAATTTTTAGATTGAATATAGGAGTTTTCATTTGGAAGCTCAATTACTTGAGAGCTTAAAAATCCAGCAGATGCTTTACCTATATCAACAGTTTCAATTATAGCTTCCGTGATTCTTACCCCTTGAATCTGACCAGTTATAGTTGTTGAAGATACAGATGTACTTCCTGTAGCACTTTCTATTGAAACTATATAAGTTCCTGTTGAACCAGATCCAGTTAAAAATCCTTTAATTATTGGAGTATTGGCTCCAGTAGGAAGCCCAGTACCAGACAAAGCCATTCCTATTCTTATTGTTCCAGAAGTAACAGCGGTAACATCTAATATCAAAAGATTATCGACAACAGAAATTGATCCTGTAAATACTGCTTGATAATTTCTAACAGCAAATGGGGCGCCTGTAATAGAAGAAGCCGCATTAGTAATTTCAAAATTATCAGCAACCATTACAAAATTTTTTGCGCTTGTATCTCCAACTTTAACTAATCCAGAAACATTAGAATTTGCATCTAATTGTAAAAGTGATTTTGTGCTTCGTTCCCAAGTTGTATTTGAGCTATTATAAACATATACTTTATAATTATCATCAATGTCATACCAAATATCTCCATTTTGACCTGAAGCTGGCTGCGCTGCTTGATAATAAACTTTTGAAGCCGAATTTGTTGCGGAAGCTTGAGTGCCAACAGCAGATGCATTAGCTAATTTTGCGATAACTTCATTATATGCGGTTAAGTCATATAAATCTTCATTGGTTTCTGGATTAATTACTTTTCCTTTAAAAGTCAGACCGGGAGTATTAAAGAAATTTTTTCTTGAAATTCTTTTTGTTTTCTTAGTTGTGTTTTGAAAAAACAAAAATTGGTCTTCAGACTGTAATAAATTAGCCTCTTCAAGATCGTTGACTTTTCTGCTACCAGTTGACATAAAAATATTTATATTAAAGATTAATAGCTTCGGTGATATAACCAGCTGTTGTTGCAGGAGCGGTATAAGATCCTGACATTAAAATTCCAGTAGATTCATTAACTTCAAAAGACCAAGAAGTTGAAATTACTGAACGGTCTCCAATAGTTGATCCTATTGAATAAGAATCTAATCTGGCGTTTTGAACTTTAACTCCAAATTTTTTAACATTAGCTTGATTAGAAAAAACTATATCAAATAAATATCCACTAATTGAAACATCTTCCTGACTAAATGTTGTTGCTAAATTTTCCGCTGTGAAAGAATCTACTAACGAATCAATATTTAAATTTCCTATAATTGGCTTTTGTACCTTTCTATTGAAAGGATAATTACTACCAAATCCATAAAGAGCTTTTCTTTCTATTGGAACTGATATCGATAAAGATTGAAAATTATCGAAATCAAAACCTAGTTTTACAGCATTTGAAGCTTCAGCAGTTGCGGTTATTTGGCACTTACCATGTGGACAGCCACCAGCAAAAAGACCACTATAACCTGTCATATACCTTGAATTTCTTGAAGCGTCTAAAATACCAATCGACTGATTGCTTGCCACTTCTGTTCCAGAGCCAGTTACAAATAAAGCTGGATTCTCAAAGGTTCCCGCGCTAACTTGTGATATTTCAGCATTAGCTCCGACAAAAGAAAGATTAACTGTAGCTAAACTATTTAAACCAATATTAAGCTCGTAATTAGTTAAATAAGCATTTCCAATTCCAAGGACATTATGTCCATTAAAACTTGTATTTGCATTTAAATCTTTACCATTATCTTGCGCTATCACCACATAAAAATTTCTATCTTGGTTAGATGTAAAAATACCAGAAAATGGATTTTTATAACCATCGGTTGTTATGCCAACGTCCATACCTACAAACTTTTCGTTCCAACCTCTGTTTAAATAATATTGTAAATTTAAATTAATATCAGGAGCAAGTTGCGTCTGTCTTGAAGCAAAACTATTACTACCTATTTGTTTTAAAGCAGTTCGCTCTACATCAAAAGAAAAATCATATGATTGTATGAAATCTAATTTAGCGACACCAGAAGCGTTAGCTGGAGTTTGCATTGCGCCGCTTGGCCCAACAAATATAGACTCCATTTCATATGAAATATATTGTCTAGGCATTAGTAAGTCCTCCTAGCCCCAAGCGGGTCTTCTATTAAGCTTATTGATATATCATTTACATTTTTATAAACAAATGTATGCTGCCATTGAGGCGCATAGAAATATTTATTTTGATTATATATTTTGGGAAATTTGTATTGGAATTTTCGGTATCCTTGTCGGCCAATTAAAAAATGAAGAATGCATCTTGCTTCTGCATCAGACACTCCTTTAAAATCTAATTTAAAGTTTTTTAATGTATTCGCATGAAGACCAAAATTAGTACGCTTAGTAAAAGAGTATGGTAATTCAGTTTTTATTACTGAAGTTTCTTTTGAAACTTGCGTAGAATATGTTGGTTGGAAATCAAATTCTCTAGTCCACTTTCCATCTCCAATTACACTTGTGCTAGCATGATCACCTGTGCAGTAATAAAAAGAATCGTATAAATTAGATCCATTGCTGCCAGTGTGCCTAACAACATCATATTTTGAATATGCTGTACTTTGAGCCCAATCTCCTTTTATATTACTGCCTGTTATAAATAAATTATTCCAATTTAAAAGAGTCGAGCTTTGATCGGTACTTACGGCGACGTTTATATTATAAAGATCATTCTCGCTATAAGTATTATCAATTGTATTTACGAAGCCGCTAAAAGGCTTGTATATTTGCGCTGGATCTGTATATAAAAATGCTCCAGTTCCTTGTAAGCTTTCAAAAAATCCAACAATTTGTCGCGCCTGTTCTTGTTTGCGATTTTCAAATGGCATTGATATTTGCATTTGCAAATGATTCACACCTTTAGGCATTGTATAAATATAATTATCTACAGTGCCATATTCTGCCAGTTCAGATGAAAATGAAACTTGCATTCCATACGATGGCGTGAAAGTCATCGTTGTTGGTATATTTGTGCCAGTTACATTCTGGTCTCTGTCGTAGAAAAATGACATTACAAAAATCCTTGATAATTAAGAGTTATAACGGCATCGTCAGTTGCCGAAGAATTAATCGACTCTCCTATTAATTCCATATTTGACATTGTGAAAGTTGCTAATGACCCTATAGTTATATTAATATCTTTTTTATTTGAATCAACAACATAATCAAAAAGTCTTTTAGATTGATAATCATCAATTCCTATAGAAAATTGCGCGGTTACTCTATAGGGCCGCATTGTAACAACATCCATTGGTGCGCCTCCTGTTGTGTGATAAAACCCTTGTCTGCTACACTCTACATTATAAGTAAACGATTCTACTCTGTTTGTTCCTGTACCATCGCATTGAATTAAAATATCCTGCGGCCTAACAAGACGCAAAGCGCCAGTTTGATTTATAGTGGCTGATATCAATCCAGTCCCAATGTTTCCAAATAACGAAAAATCAGCATTTAAACTTGGAAAATTACCAACCGCACAAGATACAGAATATGAATTTAAATAGCCCGAAGTAAAACCAAAACTTGTAGAAGAAGAGTTGTAAAACAATCCACCACTAATTGCTGTTGTTCCAGTAAAATTTAAAATCAAATCATTTGGCGATAAGTACTTCTGAATACTTAAAGATGATTGTGGCGGTCCAGAAGTAAATGTACGGAATTTATTATATCCAATAACATTTAAATGATCAACAGGTAAAGAGTAGCCAAAGTTGACATCAGTGACTCCAAATATTTTGTGGCCACTGAGATAAACTTCTGCCTCATAATTTGCTGTCGATAATTTTGCCATTATCTAGTTCTGAGTGCTCCTCCTAAACGCTTTTCCTCGTTTATGGTTTCTAGCACTACAGCCTTTATCCTTTCTGACATTTTCTTGTAATCTATGCCGCCTTGACTTGTATTTCCTTGCGTTTCAGTCTGAGAATTTTGTCCAGTGACATTAATGCTAATGTTAACATCGCCAGTCATTTTGGCATTTGATTCCGTTGTTGTAGTTGGATTTGCAACTCCAACTTCTCCACCATCTGCAAATCTTGGTGCGCGTCCTTGATTCATTGAGTCAAGAAGTCTTCGTCCATACTTTGATGTCGCGCCACGATTCATTACATATTCGCCGCTCATTAATAATGCGGGAATATCATCGGTTGGACCACCCATTGCATAGCGGCGCATTAAACCTCCATAAGCTCCTGTTACTTTGTATGGAGTCATTGTGGGATTAACTGGAGTGATACTATGTCCTAATATATTATATGGCTCTATACCACCAGAGCCTTTTATAACTTGACTTTTAATTGACGCCATGTTTGTTAATTTTCCAATTCCCGCATTCAATGCTGCCGAGGCAATTGTTCCAACTAATTGTTGTTGAAAAGCTTTTCTTTGTTGAGTTCTATAAGCCTCTCTTTTAGCGATAATATCTAATCCTTGTTCTTGTGCAGAACGAATTTCTTGATTAATTGTATCGTCTCCTAATAATGCGAATCTTGAAAGTCTTGAGCTTTGATCTTCAAGGTTAATAAATGCGCTTGAACCGCCACCTCTTAATACATCTGTTGCTCCGCTAGTAGTTGTTTGATTAGCAAAAGCTCTTAATTGATCATAGCCAGTTATATTTCCACCGCCACGAACACCAGGTAAGAAAATTCCACCACTATTCATTTTGGCAAGATTAGCGGCACCATATTTTTGCACAGCAGATTTTCTCATTACGAATTCGCCACCAGTGAGCATTGCGGGAACATCATCGCGATAGCCACTACCACCACTAACAAGACCACCTTTAGCAAACCCTAAAGCGTTTCCAATTCCAACTGTCACATTAGTTGCAGCTTTATTTAAAAATGCAGACTGCATAGACTTTAAGAAATTCATTGCAACATTTTGTAGCGCTGAATTTAAATCATCAGTTTGAGATATAACTGCGCCCATAGCATCTCTTAATCCATCTCTGAATCCTAAAGTCATGTCTCTTCCAAATTTTTCATCAAAACCTTCTAATTCTTGTCTTAAGTCATTTGTTGCAGAAAAGATACCAGCAGCAAATCCTCCCTTTTCTTCTCTTAGCTGAAGCAGTTGAAGTCTATAACTTACATTTTTCTGTAACTGTTTATTTAGTTCTTCTGCTAGTTTTGTAGCTTGTTCTGTTGTTAAATTATTTTTTCTTAAAGCTGATTCTATATTATCTATAGCACTTGCGGTTGATTTAAATTGAACACTATCCTGTTGACCGGCATCAGTTAATGCAGACTGTGTCTCTTTGAGAGTATTTAAAATATCTACTAATTCTGAAATATTTTTAGCATTTGTGGCAGATTCTATATTAAAAGCTTTAAAAGATTCATTTGTATCCTGTAATCCTTTAAGCGACGCAATCGTCGCATTTTGAAACTCAATAAATGATCTTGTATTTGTATCAGTTAAATCATTTTGAATTTTTCTTCTGGCATTTAATTTATCAAACTCTTCAGTTAATTTGTCGAAAGGTGAGAAAATTGGAACCTATTTAGTAAGTCCTGATGGACAATGGTTGGTTTACTCCATTCAAAATGCCACTAAGTTTGAAACGTATCTTTACCAATTTTCAACAAAGAAAAAAAACGCTGTTTTAAAGCACACTATTAATGATCCACTCGGATTACCAGATGTGGTGGGTCCTAAATATACTTGGGGAAAAGGAAATAGTTTATATGTATTATATGCAGAAGAAGGAAAAACTTGGCTCACTTCATTTGCTGCCTTGAACAATGGGAAACCCAATTTGAAAATTTCTAACCGTCGAGAAATTAAAGACTTGAACTGTTTATCGGCTGAAATTTCACCTAATAATCAAAAGTTATTGTTGAAGGTCTTGCGAAATGGCCAAGTGGATGTAGGAACTTACGATTTACGAAGGAATCGATTTAGTCCAATAACGCAAGATAAATCTGATGAATCGGAGGCTCATTGGTCGACCAATGGAAATGATGTGCTTTACGTAAGTACTGCAATTGTTGATACAACAATTGCTGAAAAAGACAAAAAAGGTTTCAGCGCATTATATACTTGGAATCCAGAT
>OGVJ01000041.1_pt1 | contig 12552 bp, 21 predicted proteins | sample 1575741 | NCBI WGS metagenome assembly OGVJ01 (sample SAMN07581528, study PRJEB24739) | freshwater metagenome | place: Singapore | collected 2015-01 | reverse complement strand
GAATCGATCCTATACGAATCCCTGGCCAAACTCAGAACTTGATGTATATCTATGTCCTACATCTCAATCAAAAATAATTTCTTGGGACAATGCAGCTAAAAATGTAGCATTAGATATTGCTGCTAACTACACTAATTTGTATGTGGCTATGAGCGGAGGCATCGACAGCGAATTTGTAGCCAAAACATTTAAAGAACTGTCTATACCCTTTACGCCTATTATTTTTAAAGTTGATTTACTACATGAGCTGGGAAGCGCATGTCACTGTCAAGAAACAACAAATAGTCTGCGCCACCGTCTAACGCCATACGGACGAGCTTCATCCGCTGGTCGGCAATCAGAGTGCCGCTGACCATAAGTATATCCAATTTCGACCATTCTGGCGCAGCGTACGAGTGAGCTGACAGGACCGCGAGATCCTTGGCGAAACCGGCATGGACTTCATCGCGTGCCGGTATACAGATCGCTAGGTTCATCCGATCAACTTACCCTCAAGCAGACCTTTGCCCTGTGCCATAGAACCGTACTCGCTCTCGCCTTCGGACTTGTCTTCTTCGGTGTCAGATGCAGCCATCTCGTCTTCAGAATCAGATTCGCTCTCTGTCTTGTCCGTAATAGGGCCGCCAACAATCCAAGCGTCGCAGGTGCGAGCCGACGCGCACTTGAAGTCAAAGATTTCGCAGAAGCCCAGATCGCCTGCATCGACCACATCCATCGCATCTTGCTGGCTTCCCTCTTTACCGGCGATACCTTCCTCGATGCACTTCAACATCGCGGTGGTCTGGCTAAACGCGGCGCAATTACCGCAACGCTGCGTCTTCGCCTCATCCGGTGATACGTCCCACATCTTGGCTTTCTGAGCCCAGTAGCGGTCATTCGGCTGATTCGGGTCCATTGGACCGTAATGCGCTTTATCAATCGCTTTGCCGCGATTCTGTAAGTTCACTGTGATGTCGCGCGTGGCGACCGGACATGCTTCAACCATTTTTCTTCGCCTTTCGCGCTGCACGCATATTGTCTACCAAATTCGGGTAGGGTCGCCCTGCCGCTTTCGCCATAGCCTTAGCGGAAGCCTTCTGCTTCGGCGAGAGCTTCTTGTCTTTCTTTGTCGGGTCTTTCGTTTCCCAAACCTTCTTCATGTCACTTCCCCTTATTCCGTGCGGAGATCGCTTTTGCCTTCGCTTTCGCGTCAGCCTTTGACGACGCGCCCCAAGCCTTCAACGACAACAGCAACCGCGTTGGCTTACCCTTCTCGTCGCGCTCTGGCCCTGGCATGTTACCCATTCGTGCCAAAAATGACGCGCGACGAGGGTTATCGCCAGATTTCACCGGCGGCTTCAGGTTCATCCCTTGAGCCTTAGCGGAAGCACGACCCTTCGCGTTCAACCCGCCGGCGGGGTTCTTCCCTTCCTTACGCTGCCATGCAGGAGATTTAGGCATAACAAAAATCCTCACTTCAAAACTCGTTTGACGCTGCATCTTTAGGAGTCAAAATTTCTTTTATTGTCGGATTACCAAAAATAACCTTTGACGCATGGTCCTTACCCATTACGATACCATCATAATCTGCCGCAACACAATGTGGCTCAACGCCGTTTAGCCACATTTGGACTGACATAAATACACCGCCTGATGGACCAAAAATACCGCCATGAATATCATGTGGTTTCACTCGAATTACCATTCCACGATATGGTGAGCATCCGTACTTATCTGGCAAAGTTTCTTCCCACTTTGGCGCTACAAATTTACCATTATGGGAAAAGTTAATTTGCCCACCAAGATAAACTTCATAGCTATCAACATTTGGATGTGTGTGCTCTGGTATTACATAATTAGGTGGAACAATAAATAATTGCACCTGAAATGGTCCGTGCCTAAACCACTGAACCTTTGTAACGTCTTCCACCTTCCCAACAGCGTTGCTTAAAGGAATAAACCCTATATTTGGTCCTTCATTGAGAAACCATTGTAAAAATTTTTCCAATGGATCATCGATAGTATCCATCACACAATTCCCTTAATCGCACGCTTAATCGGTTTACCTCTAACCCAAGGAGTAGCCCTGCCGCCAACAAGCGCAGCATTACCGGCGAAGGTCAAGCAAAGCGCGTCAGCCAAGTCAGGCGAACGCATACCGCGCTTCTTCATCGAGTCCTTTGATTCTACCACAATCTTACCCGCAGACGTAAAACTATACCTTGGCGCGACGAGCTCATGCCTCAATGTCGGCTCGTTCGGTATCTTCACAGTCCGAGTTGCCAGCCAATCCTTGACCGACAACCACAACTCATCCCGCAACTTGTTCGCGTTCGGGTTCATGGCTGACGCTTCAGCGACATTCACATCCCGCACATTGTACCCCATCTCGCGCAACCGATCCGCAACTCCAGATCCAAGCCCAATCGTGTCAACGCAGATCTCTACCGGGTTATCTGTGCGCGCCTCGTTCACCACAGCCCCGACGAGCTGCATCAGATCGAGGCCACCCCATGACTTTACCTCCATCACGACATTACCCTTGCGCTTGCACAATGCCGATCTGTCAGTGCCGAACCGCGCAACGTCCAACCCGTACACCATACCGTCTGACACATCAGCCGTAACATCACGCGACATAGCGGCATCGACCAACTCAGCCGCGATCAGTGTGTCGTTGTCAGCGATAGCGAAATCACCAAGAACGCGTATCCGATACGCATTCGACCCTTCGCCATAGGTCGCCTTGATCTGCTCAACGAAGTCCTTCGATACCAACGGAATATCGAGACATGACACATGCATCGTGTCCCAGTCAGAGGCCAGCTCATGGTGCGTCCGGTAAAACAATCCGCTGTTACGCGTTGGGTTACCGATCAGGATCGTACACGCGCTGTGACCAGACATCGACCCTGCCGCTGCCTCAAACACAGCTTCAGGCACAGCCGATGCCTCGTCCACAATCAGCAACACATTCTCCGAGTGAATACCGGCGAGTGCTTCTGGTCGCTCTGAGGACGAGGTGCGTGCTGATGCAAAGCTCGACTCTGGTGCAGCCTTCAACGAGATACGGTCACTCAGCACATCAAATGAGTCGCGCAGCACTGGCGGCAACTTGTTCACCTGCGCCTTCAACTCAGAGAAGAGCGCATCGAACAGCTGCCCCGCAGTTGGCGCGGTCATAACGCATTTCTGTGGGAACCGCGTACACATTACCCAGACAATGGCCCACGAGCACACAGTGGACTTACCGACACCATGACCCGCTCGCACAGAGATGCGCCGTCTCCCAGAGGCAATCTTCCGCAAGAGTTCTTCCTGCCACGGCAATGGCTTCTCGCCCAAGACATTTCGGACAAATTTGACCGGATCACCGCGATACAGTGCAATGAAATCGTCAAACTCTTTCCCGTCAGCCTTTGCCTGCTTCGCCATCACTCACCCTTACGCAGCAACGCATCTGCGCGCATCGCCAAATCATCCAACGCGGCATAGGTATACCCTAGAGCCATGTTAAAAGCATTACTCTCACCGGACGAGTCCATCATCGTCGCGATCTCTTCACGCTTCCTCAGTTGATCGATCAAGTTAAAGTAAGAGTGTACGAACAACTGCAACAATATCTCAGCTTCGCTTCTCATTGACCGGCGCTCCCCATTTCTGTTTACCCATCTCCCATCCCTCTGCCCATGCCTTGTGCCGGTCAGTCCCAACCTCAAACGGGTTATGGTCAAACGGACATCCATTACGGAAAGACAACATCGCATCGCCGCGCACAGTATCGAGACTGCGCACGAGCTTCTCCCATTCGTGATTCGGTTTCAGATTCGTCCAGCCCATCATCTCTCTCCCTTCAAAGCACTCGCTGCCAGCTGTATCGCGTCAGCAATACGAGCCAACCAGCTATCCACATCAAGCAACCTGTCAAAGATCTTGTGTAAAGCATCACGATACACCAGCACCTCTGCCTCTAACTGCTTCACGCGCTCGGCAGCGCTATGATCGATCTCCATCACTCTTTCTCTTTCAGGGGCGGCTTTGCACAAATGATAAATTCTGTTATTTTTGAATCAGGTTCCCACACCGTCCAAATAAAATCCATTGTTGGAGAAGATTTCTCTATTCTTTGGTCAAATTGCGGTCGCCAATTTAAGCAAAGTATTTTTGATGGTGGTCTATCATAAAACAATTTTGTGCGCTTTGAGGAGTGCCAATAGGTAGATTTAAGCAACATTGCCGCATAAGGGTAAAGTGTCGCTTTTTTAATAAACTCAACTGACAAATTAAACGGCGGATTTGTAATACACGCATCAACATCCATCATTTCTGCGGTTAAAAAATCGTTTTCAATGTCAGTTCCAATCACAAAATCAAAGTGTGTTCTTAAAACATTTACCATGTGATTTTGTCCACAAGCAGGCTCCCAAACACGCAAATTGGCAGGCCAATTTACTGCGTTTAAAAATGCTTGAGTCACTTCTTTGGGCGTAGGATAGAAATCGTTTTCATTCCTATTATTTCCATATCCTATAATTTTGTTTCCCGACAGTGCCATCACTTCTGCCTCATCAGTTTTTTCGTAAACCCCAACAGCAACTCATGATGCTGACCACCATGCCACCACTTCTGCATATACGGCTTATCGTACCACTTGTGCTGCGACTCAGGGTGGCACCCGATTAGTCCCACCCGCCTCTGTATCACTGCCATCGGATCGCCATTACTATACCGCGCAACGATCTGGCAGCGCCCATCACCGACAAACGTACACCCGTCATAGAAGAACATACGCTCATCACGATTACCCCAACTCACACGCGCAACAGTGCCATAGCTTCTCCGCACATCTGCATCTGGGCGCTTGATATACTGCACAGGTTCAAGTCCATCGAGCACATCAAAGTATTCGCGACCGGCGAAATATGCGCCCATGCAGATACCTAAATACTTTCCCCCGCGCGCAATAAAGTCAGCTATCGCGTTACCCTCGCGCCGCTTAAAGAAATCGTAATATCTTCGAGCGTCGCCAATACCACCAGGGAATGCCACTATATCCGCATCGCGCAGCACATCATCGAGCACCTCTGTCTCATCAAATGTGCGGATCTGAAACTCACCGCTAAACGCCTCGACCATGCCGTCAACGCATTCCTGCGAGCACTCAGGGTCATGGCGAAAGATGGCGATTATCGGTGTCACTGATCACCCTTCACCACATGGTCAACCATCTTGATCAACCGCAGATTCTCGCGCCGCAAATCCATAAGCACAGTTAACGCGTTATCCCTCTGCCGCTCTGCATCAGCCAATCGTTTACGCAGATCGATCAAGTGATCCATCGTCTCCATATCTGCATATCTGGCATATGATGCCTCACGCTTCGACTCAAAGCCTGCCATCGCCCATCTCCCTCTCCATAACGCGATACACGCTGGACCGCGCGATCTTCAGCTGCCGCGCCACCTCAGCCGTGTTCATCCCTGTCTCCATCAGCGCAACTATATCATCACGCTTCGCCTGTGCCGTAGGCTTGCGGCCCTTGTATTTCCCATCAGCCTTCGCCTTCTGGATACCCTCACGCTGACGCTCCAACATGATCTCGCGCTCAAACTGCGCCACAGCACCAATCATATTCAGCATCAGCTTGCCTGTCGGTGTGTGCGTATCAAGATTCATTGCCAGAATACGCAGGCTCGCGCCGCGCCGCTCTATCTCAGCCACGAGTGTCACCAAATCCGCAACACTGCGAGCAAGCCGGTCGAGCTTCGTCACGACAAGCACATCGCCATCGCGCAAGTACTGGATCGCCTCGTCGAGCTTGTCACGACGCGCCACAGATGACACTTGCTCGTCAAAGATGCGCTCGCACCCTGCCGCGGCAAGGTCACGCTTCTGGGCATCGAGGCCCGCGTGCTGGTCATTGGTGGAAGTTCTGGCATACCCTATAAGCATATCTGCATCTCCGTGTTGCGGTGCTGGATTTTCGGGAGTGGGTTGGCAGCAGCAGGCGCACCCCCCAGGGGGGTGGAGACGGGGGGGGGGTGCCGCGGTTTACCGCGGCACGCATCGCCCGTCACTGTTTCGCTGCCAGTATTACCCGTTCCGATTCTCCCGTTCCGATTAGCATCAAGGACTTTATGCAACACGTGTCGCATAATTGTCAAAACCAATCCTATTGCAACACATTATAGGCTGTGGATAACTTTTGCACGAGGGCAAGCCCTATTCGGACACGCTCACAATCTCGCCGTCAATTATTTCCGCGCCAGGCAAAGCACGCGCCGTTTCGTTCAAGCGTTTCAGCGCGTCTAGATGCAATTGGTGCGTATGTGTCACGGCAACGTCGACGCTTTGGCGGTCGCCGTATACTTTCGGCAAAAGCCGCGACGCGGTCCACTTCAAGCCGTCAAGCGCGACGCGGGCAACGTCGGGCGGCACTTCCCCTAAAACAACGCGACGCGTTAAATCAGAAATTTCGTCGGCATGCGCCATTGCCCGCGCTTCTATCGCGCGGGCGTACTTAAGAGAGAAGCCCTCTCTCTCGTTCATCCATTTCCATATTGTGAAGTCCGACGGCATATCGTCGTCCTTTGACACGCTCAAAACGGAACGCCCCGCGGCAATTCGGCGACAAATTTCGTCTTCTAGAGCTTCGGACCATATAGAAGGTCGACCGTTTTTCTTTTCTTTCGGCATTTTTCCCCGCAATTTCAACGTGTTGCAAAATATATATCACCCCACCCCAAAAAGACAAAATTTTTGCTTGACGGCTTTATTAATATGTCGCATATAGGGACACCCTAGCGGGAAACACTGAAACACGGAAAAAGGAAACACGGAAATGACACTTGCGGAAAAACAAATCATTCTTGCCGGCTTGAAAGCCTCTTTCAATATCAGCATTGCGTTGCTTGATAGTAAAATGAAATACGCGTCACTTGTCCAAAAATGCGATTTGATCAAAGAGCGGATTGATTTGGCGCAAGCCTATTCCGCGCAAGTGTCTGAAATTTGCCACGGCAAGCGCTGAAACACGGAACACGGAAAGGTTAGCATTATGACACGCCCTCTTTATGCCATTGCGCGCGATATCAAGGCCGACTGGAAACGCCCTTATTTTGGCGCGGTCCCGTATTTGAAAGCGCTTTCTGAATTGAACGAAATTTCGGACCGTTACTTTGCCGATAGCGCCAAGGGCGTTGTTCTTTACTTTCTTGCTAATGCCGGGACATGGCGCGGTGAAACGGCGAAACAAATCAAAGCCGAATTGAAAACGCTTGCGGGGATTAAGTAACATGACCGCGCAAGTCAAAACGAAATACGGCAAAGCCGAAACGGCAATGCGTTGTGCGGCTTTCGTGAAGGGCTTCAAGGAAGCGCGCGCGGGCAAACCCCTAAACTATGAAGCGTTTCCCGTCACGAATGACCAATGGAATTACGAACGCGGGCGGCAATTCGCCCTTATTTTTGACGGCGCGCTAAAAAACGGCGCAAAGCTCACATGGCAAGCGCGCGACGCAATGCAAGACGCGCTAGTCAATCAATTTATCCGATAACTGAAACACGGAACACGGAAACACGGAAAGGAAACGCCATGACTTATCAAGTCGCCCTTACGCTCAAGTCGCGCAACGAAAAAACGGGACCGATTCCCGTTTCGACAACGACGTTTGAAACATGTCCCGACGCTTGCCCGTTACGGGAAAACGGATGCTATGCGGGGAACGGTCCACTTTTTATGTTTTGGCAAAAGGTAACGGATAAAAACACGGGCGACGCTTGGCCCGCTTTCGTTGCAAAAATACGCGATTTGAAGCCGGGCACGCTTTGGCGGCATAACCAAGCGGGCGACTTGCCCGGTAACCGTGTCAATATTGACGCGGGCGCTTTTACGGCTTTGGTCGTCGCGAATGAAGGAAAACGCGGCTTCACTTATACGCATTACGACGTGATACGGAATGAGAAAAATCGCGATATTGTCGCCCGTGCTAACGCTAAGGGCTTCACGGTCAATCTTTCAGCTAATAACTTGAAACACGCCGACGCGTTAGCGGAAACGAAAGCCGGTCCCGTTGTCGTCGTTTTACCGTCAAGCGTTTCCGGTTTCGAAAAAATCACAACGCCCGCGGGGCGCAAAGTGACTGTATGCCCGGCGACTTATCGCGACGACGTGACTTGTAAATCATGCGGCTTGTGCGCTTTGCAACGTGAGACAATTGTCGGCTTTCCCGCTCACGGCGTGCAAAAAAAGCGCGCTGATAAAATCGCGGCTTGATAGGGGAAACGCTATGCATACGCTCACGGCTTTTGACGGCTTAATCCTATTCGGTCCCGTCGTTTTCACTTTTGCGCTTTTCTTTATCGGAAACGCGCTTTGGGGCGAGTGACAATCTTGTTTCCCGCGTCATGTGGCGCGGGTTTCACGATTGCCAGTCAATCGATTCTGAAACACTGAAAAGAGGCTTACCATGTCTAATGATGAAATTCGCGCGCTATATGACTCAAACCTAAATCTTACGCTGAAACACTTAGCTAGAATGACGGGTAAATCCGTTGCGCATCTTAAGCGCATTCTCTTGCGCTAATCCTTCACCCATGCATCCCCGCTTCACTAGGGCGCGTTCCGTATAGGGCGCGCCCTTTTGCGTTCCGGTCACCCATAACCAATAGGCCTCCCATGCCACGCCCCCGCGACTCGCCCTAATCCCCGCGCGGCAATATGTCGCATGCTATCCCATGCCGTTTTCCGCGCGCCTATTGAGACGCGACGCGGCGACGCGCGACCATACGCGGCGACCATGACGCGACGCGACATGCCATGACGCGCGCCCTTGTGCGATGCACCATGTCAATCGGCTGACACTGTCAATCGGCTGACACTGTCAAACCATTGACGCGTGCGGTGCAGCAAACCGTGTGCGGTGCAGCAAACCGGTCGAGAAACCCTGATTCCAGTTTTCCAAAAACCAAAAAGGTTCCCCGTTTTGCTGAAGCAATTTTACCAATTTTCGATTTGGTTTTTTGGTTTTGGAATTTCTCATACCAATACCACCCCCGGTATCCGAAAAACCGGTATCGCATTACGAAGCCCTACAGCGGCTTTCCAGCGCTCTCAGCTACTACCCTACCTGCCACCCATACCAATGCCATTCCTGAGCCACCGCTGTGCCGGGAAACGCCATCCTAAAACGGCAACTCATCCCCGCCCCGCGGCAACGCCTTCCCCGTCCGAGGCCGCTCATCGACCACACTCGCCCCGGCAAACGCATCCTTGGCCTTCGCCACGCCGGTGCTCTCGTAGCGATTGCGCCAGCAGACCAGTAGCTCCTCGACGCTCACCACGGTGTCAGGCTCGGCGGCACTCAAGGCTGGCGCATCTGCGTCTTCCCTGACGAGCACCACCGTGTAGGTTCTCCCGCCGCTCTTGGCCTGCCAGATGCCCTCACCAAGCGGTGCGTGTCCCTGCTCCCCTGCTGCTTTGGCGAGTGCCTGCCATCCCCGCATGAGGATCTCGGCGCGCTTGGCTACAGCGTCAGCGTCCTGCGCCTTGATCGCCTCATCGAGCTTCTGACGCGCCGACTCGAACTTCACCGCGAGATCCGGTGAGGCCAGCGACTGGAGACGGCGGTAACCCCAAGCGCCTTCCATCTCCCGCGCCAATCGGTCGAGCGGTGCCAGTGCAGCGTCAACCTGCCTTTGACGCATCTCCCAGACGAGCATCTCGTTCGGGCTATCGATCTCTGCAATTCGTCTTGCCATCAGTTCATCCTCACCGCTTCCTCGAACTCCCCACACCAGTCAGCCGCGCCGGTGATAGGCCAGCTGCATCCGTAGTGCTGATCCTTGACCGTACCCGTCGCGGTGACTTGCGGCGGCAGTCTGTGGCACTCGCCTTCAGGCTCAGAATTGGTGTTCTCGTTGAACTCCACCCAAAAGAGACAGCGCTCACAGCACCCCTTTTTCTGCTGCAACTGGGTCTCCTGTTCCTGCATCACCAGCTGGTACAACTGGATGACGGGACGCTCACCCTCATCGCCATCACCACCCCCGATATTGCTCATCGTCTCTCTCCTCTGACCCGCAACTCACCAGCTGCAACTAAGCCCCGTTTCACAGTTTCACGAAAATCGGTTGATTGGATTCACTAGTTTGGGTTCCCCCTAAAGGGGGAAACCCTTTTTCACTAGTGAATTTATCAATGTTCACTTTTTGATGTAGATTAAAAAATGAATGGAGATGAAAAAGTGAATATTTCATGTAACCTCTTGATCCTTAACGATTTTCCAGAAGAAGTAGCCATCATTAACGATGTACTTGTTCTCCACGAGGAAGTTTTTGATGTTGTAGAAGCTACCCACCCCTTCTTTTTCACTTTTACCTAATTTTTGTCTATATGCTGACGACCATTCCTCTAACCTGACGCACCTCACACCCTCCGGTATACCGCTCAAACGACGTGTTGTTCCGACCGCTTCTAAGGCACTGTCGAAGGCTTCCATCGCGAATTGCTGCCTCGCCGTGAGCGGCTTTTGGTAACGCTTTTTGCCCTTCTTTCCGCCTATGATTTTCTCACTGGGTCTAAGCCCTAGTGATACGATGTTCGGGTCCACTGGGTCGGTGAGAACCTTGACCATTTCGAAGTGAAACTCGATCCCGTCTTCGCTTTCCTTCTGCTTTGTCGTGGTCAGTTTTCCTGTGAGGTGTTCCCTGTCTTCCTCGTCTGATGTGCGCACGCATTCGAGTTCTGCGTCCACGGCACCGAGCAGCGCTGACGAGCCACGCATACCCTTTGACTCGTCCTTGCCTGCATGGTGGACCACCAGCACCGTGCATCCGAGCTGCGCGATAAGCTCGCCAATCACCGCGATGAACTGGCTCATGTCGCTGGAGCTATTCTCGTCCCCTACAAAGTTGCGAGCGAGAGTATCCACGACGATGAGCGTTGGTGAGATGCCGAGTTCGTGGATCTCCTTGATGAGTTCCTGCATGTCTTCCAGCGTCGAGCTGAGGTTCAGGCTTCTCTTGATGAAATAGAGCGGCACAGACGGCTCTATCTCATGGGTTATACGCGACGCGTCAGAGCGTTTCTTCAGCCCTGCTTGGCCTTCCCCTGCAATGTATAGGCATGTCCCTTGAGCGGTCGGCTTTCCGAAGGCTGGCTGCCCTGCTGCGATCATCTGGGATAGGTATATGGCGACGAATGACTTGAAGCTGCCGGGCTTCCCGTAGATCGCCGCAAATGCTTTGGCTGGCACGAGATCCTCGATGAGCCACTGGACCGCTTCATCCTTCAGCTCATCCATGCGCAGGATTTCGATGCGCTTTTTCGGCGCGGGAGATGGCGTATCAGCGTTACCGGAAACACTTTGCTGTGTTGCTGCCGCTGTGTCTATCTGGTGACTGCGGATCTCCGAGAGTTGCTCTGTGATGCTTTTTTCGCGTGGCTGGATCGACCGGACGGCGGCAGAGTTATCCCCAGAAAAATTTGCTATTGCGTATAAAGCGAACGATGGTTGCACATACTGGTGAGTATGTTGTGCCGAATTTCAATGGAAGTGGTGGATCTGCTGTGTTTAATAGACAAATGGTGCAGTCAATGGGATTGCCATCTGGAGCAAAGAAAATCAATGCAGCTGGAGGATTAGTTCCTAATTTTGCTCGTGGTTATAGCTTATCATCATTCGCTGGAGCGAGAATTAATAATTATAGAGCTAGAACCCAATTTGGTAAAAATAAAAATAAAAATATCGAACCTGATGATAAAATTTCTACTGTTGGATTTGGGATAGAGAAAATTCCAATTCCAGAAGAACTCCAAATAGCTTTAAAAGAAAACAAACAATATTTGGGCAGGAATCCTACAGATGCTTTTGAGCTAATTGCCATTAAATATTTAAGAAGTAAAGGTCTTCTATTTAAGTTAGGTTCAAGAAGTTTATTTTCTGAAACTAGCTCTAGCGTTGATGGATATAATTTTAATAACGTATCTAATAAGGAAATTGGTCTGCTTGAAGTTAAATCTGGATATTGGAATCCTCTTGAAGTTGGAAATAAATTTGGCAGATTTTTGCCAGAAAATGTGACAAATGATCGCGCTGATATTTCTTCTAAAATAAATGACTACTTTACAGAAGGAGTTAAAGAACAGACGGATGTAATAAAATTAAAAAATACACTTGCTGTTTCAGACACAGAGAAAGAAAGATCTTTTATTAGAAAAGATAAAAATAAAAATGAAATACTATCTTATTCTGGTTTTAGAACAAAGTCTATTGCTACTGCGGATAGCAATAAGGCAAAAAAAACGCAAATTGAAAATGCTGTAAATGCTGTTGGCGGATTTATTCCAAACTTTGCGCCTAAATTTAATGCAGAAACCGTTAGAAAATATGCTAACGAAATTGAAAAATATAAACTTCCCACAAAAGACTTTTATCAATTTCCTGATGGAACTGGCGGCTATGGATCTCAAATCAAAAATGTGCTATCAAGGCAACAATCGAAAGCTGTCGCTAATCAACAAATTAAAGAAAAAAAGATAGAAGACAAAGGATTCTTCAACCTTAACGCTGA
>OGVJ01000040.1_pt1 | contig 12751 bp, 33 predicted proteins | sample 1575741 | NCBI WGS metagenome assembly OGVJ01 (sample SAMN07581528, study PRJEB24739) | freshwater metagenome | place: Singapore | collected 2015-01 | reverse complement strand
GTTTCCCAGTCACGATATCGTCCCAGTTTGGCTCCATGAGTAGTAATTACGGAATGCGAGTTGATCCATTTACGAAGAACTTGGCATTTCATTCCGGTATTGATTTCCAGGCAAGTCCAGGCACCGGAATTGTCGCTAGTGGCTACGGCACGATTAGCAAAGTCGGTACTGATGCGGTGTATGGCCGTTACGTTGAAATTAGTCACTCGGACGGATTTGTCAGTAAATATGCGCATGCTCAAAAAGTATTTGTTAAGCAAGGCGAACAAGTATCCAAGGGTCAATTGATTGCTGAAGTGGGTTCGACAGGACGTTCGACAGGACCCCATTTGCACTACGAAATTATTCGCAATGGTAGCAATCTCAATCCAGCTCAAGTTTTGCATACAAAAAATTTGATTCTGGAATAAACGAAACCTCTGTCGTTGGCAACTTTACAACAGAATCTATTACTCCCTTCCCAACTTTTGTTGCTCCAAGTAAACCAATAGATTTAACTGCTGTGGCAGGATTCACAGCACTAGATATTAATTCCGTAGTCTCTGATAACAATCCCTCTTGAGGGCGAGGAAGTAATCCCTTAGCCGTTAAATATGCCGTTGATCCTACCGCTTCTTCAGGCTTTAATAATCCAGTTGCAGTAAATGGCAATGCCGCTAAATCAACAAAACCAGTGGCAAGTTGAGGAACACCCCTAGCCGTAGCTAATCCTAGCTTCCTTATTGTTTCCTCAAGTGTCGCCATAAAATACCTCGTACATATCCGGTCTGTTAGCTTTTAGCCAACTCTTAGGTTCTTCCAGACACTTCTCATAATCCATTCCTACAGTCTGAGAACCAGCATGATGAACATAAGCTCTACTCACAAAATGCTTGAATCCTGCTTTAGCCATGTCCATACAGATTATATTATCTGAAAACCAATTTATTGAGGGAAATTTAGCACTCAGCCATGCATCTTTTGTTACTACAGCGCAAATAGGAGCGATTACCTCAGTCTCTTTTATCTGGCCTTCACTCAAATACCTCAGCCCTTGAGCCTGATCCCCCTGCACAGGGAACCTAATATTCTGATCGCGCAACACATAATCCGAGCGGCATCCTAACCACCCTACATTGAATTCCCTATCGTTTGTCAGAAATTCATAGTCTGCTTTTAATAGCTTATAAGTGTCTGGAGTAAATACCACATCATCATTGCAAACTATTAATGAATCGTCATGCCTAGTGAAGGCGTAATCGATAATCTCATTATATGCGTCCCCAAAATTGGTAGCAGTATTGGGTCTGAAGATGACGTTTCCCTTGTCTCTAAGTTCTCCCCAGAGTCCCAGATTATTACCGCTAAGATAGATTGGTATGTCTTTTGGAGCATATCTGTAAATACTTTCCAGCAATATATAGATTGACGGACTATTTACCGTTGCGATTACGATTGCTTGCATATTCCCCAGAAGTATAGGTCAGCAGGATTACTGTTAGTCGAAAATCCGTAACTCTCAAATTCCTCAAACGTAAACTTTTCCCTGAAATCTTCCTCAGTTAAGTTACGATAATAATCCCCACAATAAGGAGCGTCACTAGGGCTAGTCCGTCGAGTGCCATGTTCAGGTCTGCCAGTAGTTGCACAAGAGAAAAACACCAGTCCACTACACATCCTTATCATGTTCCTAAATGTTGCTTCCCATTCAGGATTATGCTCAAAGCATTCACAACTAGCCACAACCTTAAAGTAACCATCAGGAAAGTCTAATTCCTCCCCTCTGGCCACCAAATCAACGCCCTTACCTTCACCTAAATCAACGCCAATATACTCACAGCCACTAAAGAACTGCCTGATCGAGCCGTTAATGTCCAGACTTCCTACTTCCAAAACCCTCTGACCTGCAAAGTAAATCGGGAAGCGAACTGTTAATGATCTGACAAAATCTAGCTGGCTCTGATGACTCATTTTTTCTTGTTTCTAGCCGATATTGCTGCGGCTTTCTTCTTTGCGTCTGCCTTAGAACTAGCTCCCCATGCCTGAAGGCTCAGAAGCAGTCTAGTAGGCTCACCATTGGGTTTTCGCTCTGCTCCCGGCATATTCCCCATACGTGCCAAAAAGCTTGCTCTACGTGGATTGTCGCCAGTTTTGACCGGAGCCTTTAGGTCAGAACCCGGATTAGCCGCTTCATAAGACTTACGGCCTTTCTCATTGAGTCCTCCAGTCTTATTCTTGCCTTCCTTACGAGTCCATGCTGGAGTTTTCATCATCTCTCCCATACTCTAGTTTAGCCATCGAAAGAGTTGCCTTCTGGCGATCAGTCATAGGCTTCGTTATAGGGCCACCTACGAGCCAAGCGGAACAAGTCCTATCAGCCGCACACTTAAACTCGAAAAGCTCGCAATAGCCCAATTTAGCGCCATCTACGACCTCATTCGCATAAGTATCATCATCAGATTCTTCACCCTGAATCCCACTAACAATGCACTCCATCATCTCAGGAGTCTGGATAAATGCCGAGCAATTACCACAACGCATCGTTTGAGCATTCTTAGGCGTAGTATTCCACTCTGCTGCTTTTTCCTGCCAGAAATTCTCAGGACTATCAGGATTAGCAGGGCCATACCCTACATTCTTAAAAGCCCAATCCCTATTCTTGAGATTTAACTTAATGTCATGAGTTACTACAGGACATTCCTTCATTTCTTTTTGCCTTTAACAGCCTTACGACCTTCACTCAGAGCAATAGCAATAGCCTGTTTCTGAGATTTAACTACAGGGCCACCCTTGCCACTATGGAGAGTACCTTCTTTGTACTCGCCCATAACCTTACCGACCTTCTTTTGCATCTTAGTCTGCTTTTTCATAGAATCACCTGTAAATGACCGTTATCAAAAAGTAACCCAATTGTCTTTCTATGCGCTTCTTCCCACATTTCCAGACGCTCCTGCTTGCTTAAATTCTTCCCCTGATCTAGTTCTGCATGACAGGAAAAACAAAGGCTAGCAATCCTATAATCACTAGCCTTTATACCCTTTCCTTTCCCATCTCGCAACTGATTCGAGTGTGCCGCCACTACCGTACCATCGTCTATACCGCAGTGCTGACAAGGAAAGTTCCTCGCTATTTCTAAGAGTCTTTTGTTTCTGTAAATCAATTTAAATTTAAACCTTTAACTAGGTTATCTCTTTCTTCTAAACTTAGCTCACCACTATATTTCACTGTGGATTTAGTTGTTGCGTTCTTTATTGTTAACTCGAAAAACAACTTGTCGTTTTCTTTTTCTTCTTTTTTTCCACCTATACTCGTTACAGACATGTTATTTAATATCATTCTTTTTCTCCAAACGCTTCGCTCTCTCTGGGTCATAGTTGCCTATTGCATCACAAGACTCACACTCAGGACAATAATCCACAGGATCATCAAATATCCAACTTACCCTTACTTTAGGAACTTCACTCCAATCCATTACATAACCGCAATCACAGCATTGAGCTAGGTTTGAGTCATCTATTTCTTTGTATTCCATCATATTCTTTCTTATCTTCTACAGTGTAATGCCCGCGTTTAACAGCCTCAGCAAAAAATTCATCATCTGACCATTCTCGCTGAAATGGCGCAGTGTAAACAGGAATTATGTCGCCAAATTTTTCTTTTTCATTTGGAATATGACGGGTAAACCGCATTTCCATGTAATGAGTAAACCACACATATCCATAAGGTTTTTTTCTAGCATCTGGATGTGCTAATTTATCAAGAACACCAAGAATAGAATTACTTAAAGCCTTTCTAATTAAAGAAAGTGAATCATTAATCATTTCATCATAAACACCTGAGTCTGTTTTTTTAATAACCTCTAATGTCATTTTTGCATCTTCTAGTGCTTCTGTATCAGCCATTATTGCAGATTGCAAATAATCTATATCTGACCTAGTTTCTGGATTATTCTGAATCATGAATTTTTTTCCTTCACTTTATATTCTATAGCCCTAAAAATACTTAACGGCTCATTTCTAATAATATTATGTACTTCTTCATCTGTTAAATAATTCCATTTAGCACATATTTTTGCATCTTTAATAATAAATCCTCGTTTTCTTACTTCATCTATTAATTGTTCGTCACTAACATTTATAAAAGGAGTATGAGGCCAAGCATAAAGAGCGGTAGGCTCAGAAATTGCTGTTTTTCGTCTGTACTCTGGAAGTTCTTCTCCGATCCAAACATCTTGAGACATAGTTCCATCCCCATTTGTGTGCCAATACATCCACGCAATTGGCTTATGCTTTAAAACGCGCTCAATAACTTTTGCCAACGAACACGCGGAAGGATAAAGTCTGCCGTGTTTATCACCATAACCTTTTGCTTCTAACATCATAGCCTCAACAGCATTTTTCATTTCATCAATCATTGTGTATTCCTGTCTATATTCCTATTACTAGCCTCTTGGCTTCTCCATACATCCACTCTAGCCTGTGCTGCTATTAACTCCCACCTCAATGCCTCTGCCTTCTCTACAGCCTCTCTAAGACCTTCTAAAACCTCTAAATACTCTGGATGAGCATAAGCAAAGTTTTCTCTGTCTGCAATAGTATTTCCTAATGAACTTGCAAACAAAATAGCTTTCTTTGTTTTCCTGTATTGCTCCAGATAAGTTACCTGTGCCTTAGCCTCTGCATAAGCCTTAGCGTTCCTAATCATGAAGTCAATGGCAAGATGTGGATCAATTGTTTTCATATTGATAGTCTTTTAATAGTTTCTATAGCCTCTTGAGGACTTGTAACAACTGCAACTTGTCCCTTCCAATCAAAATGCCAAATAGTCTGCTCTGCCGTTAGTTTCCTAGCACTTTCAGGTTTTGCCCCATCTTTTATCTCTAATAAATAGTTGTTACCTTTGTAACCTACCAATATATCGGGGCATCCTTTACCTACTGAATGCAGTAATTGGACGCTACAACCTATCTTTCTTAATGCTTTTGTAACTTCGCTCTGATTTGAATCTACTCTAGCTGCTCTAAACATTTGATCCCCTTGCGCGAATAGCAGCAATTATTTTCTGCGCTGTTCCATCGTCACTGGCATACGCCGCGCACCATTCAATACACGCCTCTCTTTCAGCCTCCACTGCTTTCCTCATGTTCACACAGGCAGGTCTATTACATTCAGCATGACAGCTATGTATTCCGTCCCATTTCAGACGTTCTTCAACTACTGCAGCAAAACGCCCAAAATCGTCTGAATTTGCAATGAACACTCCTTGAGTCTCTGTTTCTGGTATTCCAGCCTCACGCGCCATCCTTATAATGTCATCTCTATTCATACCATTCTCCTTTTTCGCCTCTGTTTCCACGACTCCATTGTTCTTTACAGTCAAGTTCTAGCTTATTTGCTTTTTCTTTTCTTTTTTCTCTTACCAGCTTTAAATACTCTAAAGCCTTATTCCTATCTTCTACTCTAAGTTTTAAAACATATCGAACTTCACATTGATGGCGATATTCTTCATCATTCATACAGACCTATGTAAATCTAATGCCGCATGGTATGAATCGTAATAATTATTTGCCCATTTACTTAATTCATCCAAGTAGTACGCTTGCTTAATCGCATAAACAATCCCTGTCGAAGTTGTCGTAAACCAAGCATGAATTTTTTTATTTATGTCTGGATCATCTCTATCTAATTCCCACGGATCAGTTAAGATTCGTCTACAAACATGTCCGGGTATCCTGAATATTTTCCACCCTACATTTAATAATTCCCTATCTCGTTTTTTATCTTTAACAGGATCGTGCCATTGCTTTCCATCGCACTCAATCCCAATCTTCTTTGCAGGATCACCAAAGTCAATAAAATATTTCAGCACTGGAACCTGCGGGAGCATCGGCAAACCTGATCCTCGTATGTCTTGCCAAGCAGAATATTCAATAGGCGTAAACTTCCAATCCATAAAATAAGGATCGCCACTATCCTGATACTTTCTATGAGCCTCTCTTATCTCATCAAACTTGTTCAATCAAACCCCCTAGCTTTTGGCTCTTTAATCTGCGCTGGCTTCCACTGAAACGCTAAATCCTCGAACCTAGTCTGACTACCGATATACGTCAGTGCAGTCGTACCTGTCTCGCCTTGCCTCTGTTTCGCAGTAATCACCTCACATATACCTTTGTCCTGCGTATCTAAGTTATAGACCTCATCTCGATACAAGAAAATCACAGTAGACGCATCTTGCTCAATTGACCCAGAACTAGATAAGTCACTCAACATAGGCCGCTTGTTATTACGCTTCTCACATTCTCTATTTAATTGCGCCAACAAAACAATAGCACAATCTAATTCTTTCGCAAGCGCAAGCAATCCGCGAGTGTAATCACCTAATTCATAAGCCTTGTTCTCTGCTTGACTGCCAGTAATAAACGACAACTGGTCAATCACCAGAAGGTCTAATCCTGCACGACGCTTGATATATCTAGCCTTTGACCTAATAGCCAACAGATTCAATGAAGTCTGATCGTCAATCCATAGCTTTAGCTTCTGAGCCTTCTCAAATGCCGCAGTCAACCTATCCCAATTTTCTTTTTCATCATCAGGTTTACGCAGCCATGAAATAGGAACTTTCCCCAATGCAGCAATATTCCTATCGTTAATTTGAGCTTTAGGCATCTCCATAGACAAGAATCCAGCACTACCCCACTCAGCCACATTCCTTGCTAATGCCAAACCAAATGCAGTCTTTCCCATAGCAGGACGAGCAGCCAATACCGTCAACGTACCGCGCTCTATCCCACCATCTAATCGTTTATCTAAATCAACAAAACCAGTAGCGATAGGCTTGATCTTCCCATCCATACGATCTTGTAAAAGTTGCACGTAGTTATCCAATGACTCGCCAAATTGCTCAGGCTCTTGATTAGATGAAACAGCAATCTGGTCTAGCTTTGTTGCCAAAACGTCAGCTAACTCTAATGCAGGAGCAGTTCCAGCCAAAGATTCAATCTCTCGGCAAGCAGCAACTAAATTTCTTCTTTTAGCGTAATCAATCACTAGATCCGCATGGACGCGAATAGAGGCTGCTGTAGGCTGCGATTGACTCAGTTGGTGTATGTACATCAACCAGTCATTGTTTTCGCTTTGTAGAGCGTCTGAGAGGCTTATAACGTCACATCGTTTACCAGACCCTATCTGAGTCACGATCTCAGCGTAAATTTTCCGATTGTCAGCATTATAAAAATGCTCATCTTTCAAATCAGAAACTTTGTCGATAGCATCGTTGTAATTCATCAACGCGCCAAGAATTGCCTGTTCTGCTTGCATTGAGAAAACTTGAGGCAAGTCGTGAATGTTCATGCAGCCACCTTATGAAGTTTTTGTGCTTGTAGGCCAGTAGTTGTCAAAACGTATTGATCGTCTTTCAGCATCCAAAGACGGAACCAGTTGTCTCGAACTGATTTCGCAAACACGGTAGGCCATGCTTTGTATGTTTTATCTTCGTCAGCCAAATACCGTTCTTTGAACTCTAGCCACTGTAGGCGTAAAAAGTCATGAGGCAAACCTATTTCTTTTGCGTAAGTAAACACCGGATGATCTTCAGCTATCGGCTTTTGACCAGTTACTTTGCAATTCTCCAAGTATTGATAAAAGTTAATATATCCTTTCTTACGAGATGCAGGTTTATCCTTGTTCTTTGTTTCTTGTTTATTGTTAGTTGTTAAGGTTACGACTGGCAACCCATCAATAACCGACTCGGTTTCAATTCGCTTTTTAGGTCTGCCGCCTGATTTACCATTGGTTTTATTGACTTTTTTCTTGTTTTTATATGCTTTGATTTTCTCGTCACAGTGCTTATTTACCCAACCTTTGTCAGTTGGCGTAAAAAATTCTTTTAGGATGGTTTGAACTTCATCCTGATAGTTTTCGAGTCTGAGTCTACGAATCATCATTCCGTAGTCAGTTCCTATTGGTGATTCAGTATCGTAGTAGTGGTCGATTAAACGACGATATACAGCCTCTTCCACCAGCGTTAGGTGGGCTGTATGTAGATTCCATACGGAAATTTCGAACTTGTAGTAATGCACAATCGCCCCTTATATCATCGGGTAGCTATCACTGGTGAAGATCAAGGTCAGGCTGGTGATAAGGCAGCTTTTCGGGTTGCACTCCCTAGACCTTTGTTGCAACTATAAACTATTTTTTCCTCAGTGTGCAAATCCTACATAGTTCACTAGTTTTAAACTGACTAGCAGATCGAGTTATCTTGCAGCTAGGACATACTTTTCTTGCAAAATTAAATATTGTTTGGGTTTTGGACTCGGATTTTTGATGTACAGGTTTTGAAATGTCTACGTTCAATTGGCTGACCTCTTGGACTTTTTGTTGGCAAAAATGTATTCAATGGCTTAAATATCATAGGCTGACGTATTACTACTTCAGTAACTATTTCAGGCTCTGGAATATGCTCATAGAACCGCCCATTTTCCTCTCTAACGACCTCAAAGCCCTTGAGGATATTCAGCTCTCTAGTGACCATAAATTGATCCTCATACTGCTTTAAAGCCTTGTGAATCTGCATTACGGTTAACCCCGGATGTTTCAATACATATTCATATAGTGTTGCTCTTTTGCTACCACTTTTAGGTTTATAGTCTTTTTTAATCATCTGTAAGTTATCTATAAAAAAGTTTTTACACAAGAATATTGTTTAGTGCTATTGTTCTTTTGCCGCAACGGTCACTAGGAGATAAATATGAACCAGATCAAAATCGCAAATGCCATCACTTCATGCAAATATTCTTTTGAGCAAATCGCGGAAATGTTCAATGTTCGTGTAATGGACGTTGAGATTACATGGGCAGAAATGAATGATGCTGATGCTTGGTATTACGTTCAAATTAGCCAACTAGGAGAATAATATGAAACGTCACGAATTTGAGCAAGAGTGCCTACAGATGATTTTAGATAAGCGTCCTGAAGATTTTTTAGAGGAATTTGAATATGGAGACATGAAAGAGTTTCTCGCAGACTTTCTCGTTAGTTATGCAGAGTACAGGAACCAGCCTCCATTACTTAATGCAGCTATCGCTCGAGTTGTTGGCAAGATGATTGAATACGCAGGAGCATACTCTAAACATGTTGATGATCGCGTTACCGCAGAGGATTTGTGGAACTATGAGCAAGATATGAAAGCAGATCAGTGGGAGGCTCGTCGTGATTACTAAACTACACAATTGGGAAGTCGCCGAACTGGTCTACACAATCCGTTTACTGGCTCACAATTTAGAGCAAAAACAAGACAAGACCGAGGAAGAAGAAGAAATTTTGACTATTGCTTACGAGGCTCTCCTGATCCCACCACGGGACATTCATCAACTAGCTGACCAAATTGAAAACAATGAAAACTTTGCTTAACACTAATGACTGGTTTGCTCGCCATCCAATAATCTGTGGTCTAATGATGATGTTACTGTTCATTATTAGTTGCTCAATATGAAAGACGAAAAAAACATTCTTTATAAGCCAGATTATGTACCCTCTCATAAGACGGACATTAGAAAGACTTTTGCTAAGTTTAAAAAAGAGCAAAAGAAGGCTTCAACGATACAAGTTACTGAGAAGCCACAACCTAACAATATTGTGCAGTATAAAAAATTCAAATAACGCGAAGGATAAATATGGACTCTAATTATCAACAACAAGTTGAACACGAACAGCAGCAATGGCTCGTTTACAAGAAACTACAGACAGCACGAATCAAGCTGCAATCCATGACCCTAAAGAAGTCTGGTCATAATAAGTTTGCTGGCTATCAATACTTTGAACTTGGCGACTTCCTGCCAACTATTAATGAGATATTCCATGAACTCGGACTCTGTTCTGTTGTCTCGTTTAATCAAGAATACGCTACTTTACGTATCTTTGATTCTGACACTGGCGGCTGCATTACATTTTCTAGCCCTATGGCTGAGGCTCAGTTAAAAGGCTGTCATCCTATCCAGAATCTAGGCGCTGTAGAGACCTATCAGAGGCGCTATTTGTACGTTACAGCCCTCGAAATCGTAGAGCATGACGCACTAGACGCTACCACTGGACAAGACGCTCCTAAGTCGGCTAAAGCGGTCACAGTGGATGTTTATGACTCTATGACTCAGGACGATCAAGAGTTTGTAGAGAATATTGCAGTTGAGGCACGATGGATGATAGAGAAAGGAGACGTTGAGGGAGCAGTTCAATATATTAATGACCAACAACTAGACGCAGACTTTAAAACTGCACTCTGGTCTCGGTTTGATTCTAAACAACGCAGCGCATTGAAAAAAGCATCGGTGAAATAATATGGAATACGACAATACAAATAGAGGAACGCTCTACCGTAACGAAAATAAACAGGAGGAAAAGCATCCTGATTACTCTGGAAGTCTTAATGTAAACGGTAAAGAATTCTGGCTATCTGGCTGGATTAAAGAGTCTAAGAAGGATGGTAAGAAGTTCTTTAGCCTATCAGTAAAACCTAAAGCAAAAGAAAATCCTCACGCTAAACCTAAGCAAGAAAAGTTTATTGATGATGATTTAAGTTCCGTACCGTTTTAGTCTATATGCGCTGTTCTAGACGGCAGATTAGGTTCGGCATATAGACAGGGGAAAGCGGATGCTGGTTTCTATAGTTGCGATCACCGACCAGACGCAGCGAGTACCCACCAGAATGAGGGAAAGTCGGCACTTTTGATTAACATGGTCTGTAATCTCGCTGATGAGTACCTCGCCATTTACCGGAGGGCAGAAACGCACCACTGCTTTTGAGAAAGACGGTAATGACAGCCGGGAATAGACCGGCATTTTTTAAAGGAGAACTAAGTGAAACTGTTGGACACTCTACAAGAAAAATACAACCTAAAGAACGATGCAGCTATCTCTAAGGCTCTGGAAGTTGCGCCGCCTGTTATTAGCCGTATTCGTAATGGTAAGGCTTCTGTATCAGCCGATATTATGATTCGCATCCATGAGACTTTTGGTATGCCTATCGCTGATATTAAAGCTCTATGCGCGTAATCTGGTACGTCATCTGCATATTGGCGGTTATCTGGGCTGGATCAGAGCTATTTGTGCATCGAGTCCAGAGAGCCTACTTTAGAGGGTATCAGGACGGACTTAGAGCCGTTCCTAGACCTCCTACAAGTGACGGTCAATGTGCTGCATGGCTATTTGACACTAATATAAAAGACGCTAAGCGAAGGATATGTAGATGAAAACTCCTAAAGAGCTAGATATTGTTCGTCGCCATGAAATGTTTGATGACACTCCGCTAATAGTTAAGATATTAGAAGATGGGAAAATGCCGGGAATGGCTAGGCATCTTCATAAAATGTATGTTTATCAAAAGCATTTAATAGCTGAAATTAGAAAACTGCGAAGGGAACTAAAGAAATGAGTTGGAATATTACAGAATTGAATGTAATTAGGTGGAGTGAAGCGCGAGGAATTATCCCTAACTCAACGAGTCTTGCTCAGTATAAGAAGGCTCAGGAGGAAATGCATGAACTTCAAACAGCTATTGTCGACAGAGACAGGGCAGGAATTATTGATGGACTTGGCGACGTTCTTGTATGTCTTATTAATGTTGCTGCTCTTGAGGATTTAGACCTGACTCAATGCTTAGAAGCTGCATTTTTGGAAATAAAGGATAGACGCGGATATATGAATAAAGAAGGTATTTTCGTAAGGGAAACAGATGCCTAGACCTCGTAAAAATCCTAATGATCCTAAGTGGGAAACTATTAAACAGCCAGAATCAATTAAAACTCAAGAATTGACGGATGTTAAGTTAGTTCTCTATGCTGTGTCTTTAGCAGGTGTAATAGCTCAGAATAGACCTGTTAGTCATGAACAAGCAGCTAAATCAGCTATGGAATATGCAGAAGCTGCGTTAAAAATATGGAATTAATATGGAACCAAGCACATTTTTGCTTTTAGTCGGTGTGATTTATGTTGCGCCACATCTTGATAAGCGATTGGGAATCCTTGCAAGCTCGTTGTTTATCTTGGCTGCTGCCGCATTTGATATGGGGTGGTTATGAAACCAACACAAGAGCAAGTCATCGCATGGGCGCGAGAAGCTGGGATACCTATTAACTGGCCGGGTGTTATGCCATATTTTGAGCATTTTGCCACCCTCGCCTATGAAGCAGGTCGCAAGGATGAGAATGAGGAATGTGCTGCGATTGCGGCATGGATTCTGAAGATGCCTGAGAACGATGTGTGTGCAGCTATAAGAGCAAGGAGACAGGAATGACTGACAAACAATTACTTGAGTATGCAGCAAAGGCGGTGGGGTTTGCTGGCGCGTTAGATTTTGTGAATACGCAAATTGGTAAGTATTGGATAAGTAGCTATGGTTACTGGAATCCGTTAATTGACGATGGAGATGCGCTGCGTATGGCGGTGAAACTGAAGATGCGTATTGGGATTGACTCATTACAAGAAGGGTTTGTGATTGTCATGTCTAGCGACAAATTAACGCCAGATATACACGAAAAAATTAACAATGATACTTACGCAGCAACCCGTAGGGCAATCGTTCGTGCAGCGGCGGGAATCGCGGAGAAAAATCAATGATTTCCATACGCCCAACACTTGCTAAACGCGCACCACGAGGCATGGAGATAGCAAGGCTAGGCAGCAGGGAGATGCGCGAGTTCATTGAAGCCGAGGCTATCGACATCTTCACGACCATGACCAACGGCGGTTTATTAAGTCAGTGGGTATCGTGACTGGGAAAC
>OGVJ01000039.1_pt1 | contig 12773 bp, 34 predicted proteins | sample 1575741 | NCBI WGS metagenome assembly OGVJ01 (sample SAMN07581528, study PRJEB24739) | freshwater metagenome | place: Singapore | collected 2015-01 | reverse complement strand
GTTTCCCAGTCACGATAGAGATTTAATATGTAGTAGTTTCTATGGGCCGTTAGCATAATGGTTTGTGCAGCGAACTCATAATTCGTCGGTTGCTGGTTCAAGTCCAGCACGGCCCACAGAGACTATTGCGTATTTCTTGTTGGTCTGGTAACTCAACTGGTTCAGAGTACATGCTTTATAAGCGTGAAGTTGCGGGTTCAAGCCCCGCCCAGACTACTAATTTTAATTTGTTCTTTTAAATCTATAGATCCATGATGCACTTCAGCATGACAATTCTTACAAAGGAGAACGCACTTATCTAATTCTTTAATCAAGAATTCTAAACTATAGCTTCTTAATTGCGCTATGTTGAATTCTTTTTCTTCTGGATTAATATGATGAAAATCTAATGCTCCAATATATTTGTTGTAACCGCAAACAATACATTTGCCTCCTTTATATTTAACACATTCCGCTTTTCTAATTAACTGTTTTTCATGAGTAATTTTGTTATTACATGATTTGCACCATCCATGAACATCACCATTTTTAGAAGTATAAAATTCATTTTGTAAGTTTTTTACTTCTTTACATTTTGGACAATATTTGCATTCTACTCCATTGAATAATGTAATATTTTTAGTTCGCGGGCGTTCTTTAAAAGACTTTTTATCAGTTTTTAAATTGAATTTCTTAAGCCAGTGCCTAACATTAGTTTGACTTTTATTTGTTGATTTTGCAATTTGATGAGTGGAGAGTCCTTGAGCGATCAAGTTTTCTAGTGTAGATTTATTCATAGTTCAGTTGTTATTACACTTTGTTATAAGATTTGAACTAGTTCTTTCAATAAAATTTTTCCTCTTGACAGAGGGCATAATCTCTGGTAGATTGTGCGCGTTCTTTAAATGGGGGTATAATCCAAAAGCAGAGATAATCGACTTAAAATCGATCCAGTGCCGGTGCAAGACCGGCTACCCCTACCATTTTTGTTCTTTTAATAATTTTGCAGCAATGAGGACAGTCGTTAACTTAGACGTAATCTGGGGTACTGGGAATACTCGGTATACCAGATAACTGAATGACCTGATCTGCAATTGCAATCCAGACAGTGCGCCCAAGTGATAATGGTTCCAGTCACTTTACACTGCGACAAAAATGGGCAATAATTTTAGTTCTTTTTATAATTTGATTTTCCTAGAGGGAGATTTGTAGTGCGTGTCGGTAGACATAACGCTGAAAACAAATCAGGAGACTCTAGCGTGATAAAGCTTATAAAACTATTGACAAATAGAAAATAAAAGTTTTGTCACGGATTTTTTGAGCGTGAAGTGTATTGGTAGCAATGGCACGAAGCTGTAACAAGCGGAAACAGAGGAGTAGGTTCGATTCCTGCCGCGCTCATTTAATTTTTATCTCGCTAGAAGGACAAGGGGCTTCATGCCCCGTTCTGGAAACAGACTTACTTCTAGTGGGATTTCTTTTTTTTATGAATAGAGAATTCATTTATAGAATCTGGAGTATTAAAGAAAAAAAATATGTAATGACTGGTTCTCTCTACGGTGTGGTGGGAACTACTCATTTGACTCAATGCTTTAATCGCGCCGAACATATTATTGAAGAATATACTGGTCTCAAAGATGTTAATTTAAATAGAATCTTTGAAGGCGATATTCTTGAATTTACCGCAAGATACAAACAAAAAGGCAATGTCCCGGTAATTTATTATGGCGGCTCTTATGGGTGCATTATTACTGACGATAGTGATTTTAAAGAGTTTTGGAATTTAAGTCATATTGTTCAGCAATATTATCCTAAAATAGTTGGAACTGTGCATGATAATGATCTTAGTTTTTAAAAATTATGGATAATAATTCTATTTCTATAGACTGGAAAAATAGTACTGATCCAGTATTAAGAAAAAAAGCTCGGCAAAAAGCTTATTATGAGACCCATAAAACTGAAACATTAGCTCGTACTAAAGCTTATTATGAAAAAAATAAACATAGAATTTCAATTCGAAGTAAAATTTATCGACAAAAAAATAAAGAGAAAATAATAGCTATAAAAAATATTTATTATGAAGCTAACAAAGAAAAAATAAAAATCGGACAAAAAATTTACAGACAAAAAAATCGAGCAAAAATATTACCTAAAAAAATTGCCTATGCTAATGCTAATAAACATATAAGAAGAGCATGGCTGGACGCTAATAGGCATAAAATAAACGAATACAATAAAAATCGCTTACAAACTAATATTCAGCATAAAATTGCAAAGCAATTAAGAATAAGATTATGGGACGCTTTACGGGGAAATGTCAAAGTAGGCAGCGCAGTAAAGCATTTAGGCTGTTCAATTGAAGAATTTAAAAAATATTTAGAATCCAAATTCCAAGAAGGCATGACTTGGGATAATTGGACAAATGATGGTTGGCACATTGATCACATTAAACCATTATCTTCATTTGATTTAACAGATAGAGATCAATTTCTTCAAGCTTGTCATTACACAAATCTTCAACCTTTATGGGCAAAAGATAATTTTTCCAAAGGCGATAAAATACTATGATCTCATTATTTAAGTGGCTCAAATGGTGGTTCTGGGAAACTCGCAGATGCCAGCATTCTTCATTTGACGAATGCCATTCTAGGCACTATGATTTCGGCAGACATAAAGGCTGGTGGTGCAAAAAGTGCGGCAAAATGCTATATAATGTATGAAAGTAGTTATCAACTCAAGTTATGGAGCCTTCTCATTAAGTGCAGAAGCTCACACTCTTTACGCTGAACTTAAAGGCTATAATCTAATTACAAAGGGAAGCGACAATTATTATACTTTCTATAAAAATGAAGAAAGTGAAGAAAACATAATCGACGATTGTACATTTGATAGAAATGATCCATATCTTGTACAAGTTGTAGAAACTCTGGGAGAAAAAGCAGGTCACGGGAAACGATGCAAACTAAAAGTTGTAGAAATACCAGATGATATTAAATGGTATATTGACAACCGCGAACAAGGCGGGGGAGAATTTATTGCAGAAGAACATAGAACTTGGAAATGAAATAAGACGCTACATAATGCATGAATAAAATTATCATAGCTAAAAAACCTTTTAAATGCGCTTATTGCGGCAAGATGAAAAAAGGTGCATATAAAATAGTCGATGATGATAAATCTTGCGAAGTATGCAATAGAGCTTATGATTATGTATCACCAAAGCTTTGCGCCGAATGCCCAACTTGCCAAGGCAAAGGATATTTGATAGCAGATAGAGAAATTAAAGAATATGAATAGATCATTTAAATTCAGAGTGTGGGACTCTTCTATAAACAAATATCTACAAGCCGATCAAGATAATCCGTATTTATACTGCAAATTGGGTATTTCTTACAATTTGTCTGATATTATGTTTTTTTATGCGCGGTCAAAAAACAATAGATGGTTAGTTCAACAATATACAGGATTGACTGACTCAAAAGAAACTGAGATTTGTGAGGGAGATATTCTAAAAATTGATTATGATACTTTTGGCAATGTAATTGGACAAGTAATATACGAAGTTGACCAAGGTGCTTATATCTTTCAATGGAAACAAAATGAACCAAATCAAAACTATATTAATTTAAATTGTGATGTAGCATTTGAATCCGTCATTGTTGGTAACATCTTTGAGAACCCAGAACTATTAAAGTAATATGAGACCGCTTAAATTCCGAGTATATATCAGAGAGTTTGGTAAATATGTTTACTTTGATCTTGGTAATTTTGATTATTCTGATAGATACTTGCATCAATCTGATATTCCTGTAGAGCAATTTACTGGAAGTTACGATAAAAATAACAAACCAATTTACGAAGGCGATATTGTTGAAAGACAAAACACAAGCTACTACTATAAAGTAGAATACTGCGAAAAAAACGCTGCATACATTTGCCGCGATTGTGATGGTGATTTTGTTTATTTATCTGATTTTGAGTATATTGTTATTGGAAATATTTATGAGTGGGCTTGCGCAAAACCTGCCAGTTTTGACGCGAACGGTGAATGTTTGACTTGTGATGGGTGGGCCACAGATTGTCCGTTTATTAAATTTAAATGAAAATAAACATCATAAACGACGAAAAGAATTTTAGATTTTTATATATTGAATTGTATTTTCCAAGCATAGGCAGAATCAAGAGATTCAATGAATGGACTGATCAATACTTTTCTGGATTTAAAATGAGTTTCCCGACAGAAATTTATTATTTAAATGACAGAGAAGGTTTTTGGCATTTTATCTTGACTTTCTTGGGTTTTGGCTTCAGACTGGTAAACCAAAATGGGTATTAAATCATGACTCCCGAATCAGTAGCATCAAATTTAGAATATCTTGCAAATCGACTTCGCAACGGTTGTGGTAACGCAGGATGCCAAGTAAAAGATCCAGTTGGATTGCATACCAATGGTTCTTGCAATTGTCAACCTAAAAATTATGCGCGAACATTAATGGGCTTGGCGATTGAGTGCGAAACACAAGGAAATTTTTGGAATAAAAGTCGTGAGTAAATCTCCTAGAACTGATGCAGTATGGGAATACCTTGCAAATGATACAACAGGGGAGCTTGAGTCTGATGTTGAGTTTTCTACACTAGCCCGTAAACTAGAATATGAATTATACGAAGCTAAAGAACGTATCAAGTGGCTGGAGGAAGCATTTGATGCTGCTGAAGGATTGATTGCAGTTAGTAATTGTGGATGTCCATACGGCGACGAAGTGTTCCATTGTAGCAGTTGCATTCAAGCTATTAATAGATATCATAAAGCAAAGGAGGCCAAGCCGTGAGCGACATGATAAAAGTGAGCATTTGTGATGGCAAATACACTATCATTCAAGATGCATCAGGACGCACTAATGTGCTTCGATATGGTGAATCGTGGCGTGATGCAACTGGAGATAATGTAGTTCTTGGAGCCGCTTATGAGATTGACAAGTTACAATCCCGCATCAAGCGGCTGGAAAAGGATCTTAGTGATGCTTATGCAGAGATGAGGAAACAGCATCCTGCTATCACTGCTGTATTCGATAACTCTGTTTGGACCAAAGCTAAGGAGAACAAGCAATGAAATCAATAAGAACTATTTTTGGTATATTTTTGTTATTAGTAGCCGCGCTACTATGGGATTTAACAAAGCTTCATGTTACATCTTATTTAATTGGAAGTGTTGGATTTATGATATTTTCTTTTGCCTTTTTATCCGTTGAAGAATGAATTCCCTAGAAAAAAACTACAAAAAAGTTGTAGACAAGGTTCAAAAAATGAGCGATACTGAACTCAAGGACTCCATCTTGGAAGCCAATCCTCAACTGCAAGAGCCACAAATGAACGACGTTAAACTTACGGATACCCATCTCTGCGTCATCAATCGCGCACTTGAGGTCTACTATCGTATGCGAAGTGGGCAAGTTGGCATTGCCCTTGACAGGGCGTATGATAAATGCATTGACTGGGATAGCCGCGATCTCATTGAAAAGATGGTTCGCAAATTAGTTATTGAAGATGAAAAGCTATCTAGCCCCGGTGCTAGTTATGGATTTAATAGCGATGAAATTGGCGATGCTCGTATTGCATATGAAATTCAAAGCGTATTTCGGCAATATTTGGCAGTTAAAAGAAATGATGGCTATTTTGATCATTCTACTGTGGATTTCAGAGATCCATTGAAGGCAAGTGATGAACCATTGCCAGAGATTGTTAATTTTATCAAGTATATTGATCATGTTTTTACCCGCGCTCAAAGCAGAAAAATAAACAAACTTCTTAACGAAGAAAAGTACAAAGAAGCTTGGAATTACATTGATTCTTTGAAGCTTGACATACCCAAGGGAGAAGGTGCAGAGTTAGTACCGGGATTCAATGGCGTGACCATGCGTATCCACAAGCCTCGCAGGGAAAAAAGATATGAATAAAAAAGTATTCGGATGGTTTGAGGGGCATGAAGAAACCCCTAGTTATGACCCCGGTATGGAAGGCACTTGTCCTGCCTGTGGCAAGCAACTAGACAGGCCAGTCAAGACAATTAGTTTAATGCCAGAAGAAAGAAACGGCAGATCTTATTTCTTTAGGTCTCATAAAGAATGCTGGGAAAATCTCTCTGACCATGAGCAGTGGTTAATTGAGAGTTCTTTGATTGATGAAGTGCGTGAATCAGATAAGTAATTATGAACATTCATGTTCCAGAAGATATAAAAAATAAATATCCTCACATGGAATTTCGTGGCAAAGTTAGAACAGTTAAGGATCGTAATATTATTGAAGCATACAATCCCGCAACAGAAGATACTTTCTTTTATTCTTTTGAAGAAGATTTCTTTTGGTTTGCCGGTGAGATTCCTGATTATAAATTACAAAAAGTATGAATATACCTCCTGAAGTTATTCAAGCTATTGGGCAGTCTTTTGCGGTTACAAAGACTCCCAAAACAGTAAAAACTCGCCCATGCAGAATTAAATTTAATGGCGAATTTATTACTACAGGCAGCAAAAAAACAGTCTGGCGCAACAAAGGATTTGCCAAAGCTGCTCTTTTGAATCATATTAAGTCAATTCCCATCATCTCGTCAGCTATTAGAGAGTTTATTCTAAAAGAAAAATTAGCAAACAAGCCTTGGAATGTTGTTGATTATATTAAGAGCGAGACTTATAAACAAATAGCAGAAGAGCTTGAAAAGCAAGGCATCGTAGAATACGTTGAAGTAGACATCGAAGATTTCGCAATTCAAAAAAAATGAACATTCAAGTATCATCATCAATAGAAATAAAAATCGAAGAAACAGTATTTAAACTGAGCCGCGAAGATGCATATACATTATTAATGCATTGAAGAATCAGTTGAATGAATGTACTGTGCCAGTTAATGTACCGATAAACGCGCCAAATACAGTACCATATAATCCTTGGCATACCCCATATAATCCTGCGCCAATGTGGTATTCATTAAATAACACTGCATCAAATAATGTTTCAGCCGCTAATTAATCATGACTAATAATCAAGAAACAATAAATACCATTCTCATTGATGTCCTTAAAGGAGTCAAAGAGACTGGTTCAGAGTTGTATGCTGCTGGTAAAGCTGGCGTAGCGCAAGCAGTTGATTTTGCTTTGCAGCAAGCCCCGCTTGTTGTCCAAGAGTTTCTATCTTGGAAAATGGGAGAAGCGATATTTAATTGTATTTTTTTTAGTATTGCAGTTATTATTCTTTTGAGCATAATTATTTGGGCAAAGAAAAAGATCAAAAAACTGCAATCTTGTGATGATGATATAGTATTTTATTCAATGATAATTACCTTCTGTATTGTTTTTACAGTTGGATCAACAATTCCTATAAAAACTAACATTGAAACAATTATTAAAATAAAACTTGCGCCCCGAGTTTATATCATTGAATATGTAACTAAAAAATAATATGAGAGAAGATCAATTCTTTAAACTAATAGAATATATTGATGCCGCGATTGCAGACGCAAATGCTGGCCCTAATGGTTTACATGAGAGTGTCGCTAAAATTTCTACTCAACAAAAATTATATGATTCTTTTTTCTCTAATAAAGAGGAAGAGGATGAGTTGTATCTAAAAAAATTAGAAGTATCAGACAAAAAGGAAATCATTAGAGAACACATTTTGTTTTTTAATAGGCTTCTTGATCCTGATGATCTTGGTTGGGCAGTAACTGAAGAAGTCCGCAATGAAGCCAGAGAGTTTCTTGGTATCCCAAAAGTGGTAATTAAAAAGAAATGAAACTAATAGAAGGCCATAAATACATTCATACTGACATCTTTGGTAAAAAATGGGAGGTAACGTATACTGGAACTCGCCGCGAAGTCAAAGGTTGCGAGTTTGAATTTTTTATAGATGACGAAGGCAACGGTTGTTTCTTTATTGATACAGAAGTAGAACGTATGACAAAGAAGGTTTTAAGAATTGAATATTTTGAAACTGATTGCAACAATGTCATTTATCAAAAATATATTGATACTGATGACAAAAACTACATTCGTCACAATGATGTGTGTGTAGAATTCAAAGAACCTGACGATGGTACGCCATACTACAAGCCAGAAAAACTAGTTAAACATCGCAATTTCGAAGATGTTAGAGACATATTGATTAATATCTACGAAAGAGAAATCAAGAAACTACAAGACGAATTAGCGGTTTATAAGAATGCCGCCAATTACGATCAATATAAAGAATTGCTTTTTAAAGATAAGTGATATGACTGAATTACAGATTAATCAATCAATCGCTGAATATTGTGGGTGGCAAATTCTTGAACCAGAAGTGCATCCAGCAATTACATATCATTGGGCAATTGAACTCGATGGTTCTAAAAGTATTTTACCAGATTATTGTAATGATTTAAATGCTATGCAAGAAGCAAAGTCTGCATTGAAAGGTGATAAACGAATTGGATTTATTGATAATCTTTGTGAAGTTGTAAAACGAGATAAAAATATTAGTGAAGGACCATATTCAACAATGGTAGAAGCGTTTTATTCAACTGCAAGACAACAAGCAGAAGCATTTCTAAAAACAATTGGAAAGTGGAAAGAATAATATGACGATAACATTGACATTTGGAACATGGATGATACCATTTAGTATCACTATATTTTCACATATAATTGCGTGGGTGTTAACTCGTCTATTCAAAGATGATTTGTGGGGTGTGTTATCTTTTTCTGCAATTATTATTGCTCTCGGTGCCAGTATATCTAGTTGGATTACATGGGGATTAATGTTACTATTAAAATAATATGAAATTTAAAGTAAGTTATTATGATTTTGACACGGATAAATATATCACGAAGGATTGCCATAGCATGGAATCTAAAGATGGTAAATTTTCATTTTATCCTGTAGATAATCCTGTTAAGATATATAAGGCTGTAGTTATTGACCATCCTATAGTTACTATTCATCAAAACAAAGATAAACTATCAATTAGTGTAGAAGGATATCAATATATGAAAGAAGGTGTTTGTTGGCGAACTACTACTACTATTGAAAATGTAAGAGAGGATTGATATGTTGTGGCAATTTATAGAAACCGCTCCTCATGATGGAGTAACTTGGATACTTGGATATGAAAAAAGCACTGAGGAAACTGGCATTTTAATATTTGACAGCAATCCAGAAGAAATGTATCCTGATGAACACGCAGATGTATGGACTGATGGATATAGGGTTTGGCATCCTACACATTGGATGCCTCTTCCACAACCTCCAGAAAATTAAAGGATTGATATGATGACTCAAAAAGAACAAGAAGCATACGATGCTGGATACGAATCTGTATGGAAAGATGAAGGAATAAAATGTCCATACCCAGAAGATTCTGATGAAGAACTTTTTTGGTATGATGGTCGGCGTGACGCATTAGATGGTTATTCCGAAAGTTTTGATATGTAAAATAAAATGACCACACAAACACGAAAACATAGATTTTATGCGTGGTTACTCAACCATTTGTTTTTACCAAAATTTGCAGCTAAATGGCTATTAAAGAAAGTCAGTGACTCTGCACAATACTAAAATAATGAAATCAAAAAATATATTTGAGCGGACCACTGACGAATATTTCGCACATCTAAAAAAAGAACATAAACTTTTTATAAAAAACAAAGGATGTCCAGTTTGTTTAGGTGATGGTAAACTAAAAGAAGGTGGAATGTTTAGCAAAACATATAAGTGTGAAAATTGTAATGGAAAAGGAAAATTGATATGACTGGCAACGAATTAATTACAATTACTATCGAGGATGGTGACAAAAGAATATCAACTGGATATCGTGTTTTGGACGCTGATAGATCTAATACAACAAAGGGTGAATATCATTTGTTAGCATTGGATAATTTAATCAAACGATTTGATAGTGATAATACTAAAAAGGATTGATATGACACAACAAGATCTACAAAAAATTCTAATGAAATGCTTCTATGGAGATATAGACGAAAAAGAAGCTTTTAAATTAATAAATGAAGACCGCGAAAAGTTATTGCGAGAAATTGCTGATCTAACTAAGGATGCTAATCATTTAGCAATGTGCATCGACACATTTCATGCCGACGAAGAAACATATAAAATCATGGGTAAATATGTAGCTCATTTGCCAAAAACATATAAAAAAGATATTCCTTGGCCCGATCCATTAGATCGTAGCGAAATTAAAGATTCAAAAGAAAAACTAGATCAAAATTTCAAAGATGGAATACGATACTTTCAAGGTTGATGCAGTAAATGAAAAAACCAAAACTAGCAACCCTTAAAGATCGCCTTGACAATCCGCTCAAAGACGATCATACTGCCCTAGAACAGTTGGCGAAGACTCTACCTTTGTCCGACGCTGCCAAGAAAAAATATGACAAACTATCCAATAAAAAGTCTGGACAATAAATTTACTTACGGAATAGGAATAAATGATAATAATAAATCAGATCCCAAGATTATTATTCAGCTTTCTGATCTTGACGAACAGAAGCAAATTCGCGTATCTATGAACCGCGAAGAGTTTTATCAATTTACGGATAAATTAAAAGAGTATTATCTTCATTATTTTTAATATGTTTTTCAAGAAAAAAGCCCCCGAACCTGTTAAGAATGTTGTCGCTGCTGTAAAGAAGTTAAAGATAAGCCTAGATATTTCTTATCTACAATGTGGTAAAGTATATACTAGTTCCTACAGTTATGATATAGTAGGTGATAATGCCGAAGAAATGGAGACAAATTCAAGAAAGATCCTCGATACTTTGGAATTGGCTATAAGTAATATTTATACTCAATTAAACGACAAAACCAGCGATTACATCTTCATTGAAGAGCAATCATTCATTCTGAATAAAAAAGACTTCTTGAATTGTAATATTACTAAAAAGATTATTGATTAATATATGAGAGCATATCTTGACTTTCGGCATTCTCATGAAGTTGCCATGCATTTTCATAAAATTGGTTTTGACGCAAAGATTACCAACACTTATGAACTAGAGAATGGATTTGTTGCTGTTGTTGTTGATTGGAACAGCAAGACAGATTCTTATAAGATCAAATACGCTAAACAAGGTTGTTCAATAAATTCAAGCACCAAAAAAGTTGGCACTGAATTGCAGTTCCCAGATTTTCCGTACAGAAAACCAAAGATGGGTAGTGTTTATTACCCCGGTTTTGAAGTTATGCTAGATTACAATGATTCGGGTAAAAAAATGGAATATGTATGCTTTCAAAATTACAAATATGAAGCGATAGTTTATTTTGCCCCCGAAGGTTGGAATGATAATAAAAACTGTAAGAAAATAGATTTTTAATCATTTAAATAATTATGACTGAAGAACGCGAAAAATATCTCGTAGAAAACTTCCCTCTCATTTATAAAAGTGAGGAAGGATCAAATAACCCATACTCTCTTTTTGGATTTGAGTGTGGCGATGGATGGTTCCGCATCCTCTATTGGCTTAGTAAACACATCCAAAATAAGATAGACCAAAATAACAGATGGGCTGAAAAATACCCAGATCAATACAAAAAAATTGAACAAGTAAAAGCTGTACAAGTAAAAGAAAAGTTTGGCGGCTTGAGGTTTTATTATTATGGCGGCGATGAGAAAATTGGTGCTGTGGTTTCTTTTGTAGAAGAAATTAGTTATTCTATTTGCGAAACTACTGGTAAATTTGAAGATGTTGGTCACAATACCAAAGGTTGGATTAAGACGCATCACGCTGAACTTTCTAAGCCAAAAGACTTCAAATTTGTTGATGACGAAGAACTCCGTAAATTGAATCTAGGAAATAATTAATTATGCCAACAGGATACACAACTGATATTTATAACGGCAAAGATGTTTCTTTCAGAGACTTTGCTTTAACTTGTGCAAGACAATTTGGTGCTTGCATCATGCAGCGCGATGACCCTGCTGATGAAAAACCAAAGATTATGCCAGAAGAATCTTATCATACCGAAGCACTAAAGAAACTCGGCAAATTCAAAAAGCCAACAAAGGCTAAATTTGATAGCTATGTCAAAGAACAAATTGTTGATTGCAAAGAAACTATCGACAAAATGAAAAAATTGCAAACAGCTTATGCCACAAAAATTAAAGAAGCCCAAAACTGGAATCCTCCAACTCCAGAGCATGAAGGACTAAAGAAATTCATGATTCAGCAGTTAACTGATTCTATGCAATTTGATTGCAGCTATGATATTTATGAATCAGAAATAAAGAGATTGAACAAAATGACATATAATGATTATGTCACGTAAGAAAAGAATAAATACAGCCGCAATATTAAATATCATACTGAATATTTAGAAAAAGATCTTAATAATATTCGTCAGCGTAATAAATGGATACAAGATTTATATAATAGCCTATGATGAAAGAAATAGCCAAAGCAATACTTTGGGAAATATTTTTTAATATCATTTTTTTAATTTGTATTTATTATTTATGGAATTGGTTAATGACTGATTTATTGTTGGCTAAAAAAATATCTATTTTTGAATCATGGGGTTTAAGAGCTTTGGTTCAATTTTTAATTTATAATCGCTACTATGAAAGAAAAAAATAATATGCAAAAATACATGGTTATGATTAAGGATGGCGGCAAATGGGAAGAATATGCCCGATTCAAGAGCAAAGACCTTGCTGAAACTGTAATTAAAATTGTAAGTAAAGATTTTCAGGCTAAAATAGTAGAACTAAAATGAAATTATTCATACTACTTTTTATTTCCGCTGCGTTAGGCTTGA
>OGVJ01000038.1_pt1 | contig 12883 bp, 11 predicted proteins | sample 1575741 | NCBI WGS metagenome assembly OGVJ01 (sample SAMN07581528, study PRJEB24739) | freshwater metagenome | place: Singapore | collected 2015-01 | reverse complement strand
CATGTCAAAGGTGGGTAAGGTTTTTCGCGTTGCATCGAATTAAACCACATCATCCACCGCTTGTGCGGGTCCCCGTCAATTCCTTTGAGTTTCAACCTTGCGGCCGTACTCCCCAGGCGGTCAACTTAGGGCAAATGCTACCACAACTTGTAAAAAAGAAATCCAAGATAATAATCTTGCCTTGTTGATCATACAAGCTAACAGAATCGCCTAACTGATTGACTAAATGAATATTCTTTGTAGTATGCCAAATAGAATCAGTCTTTAATTTACCATCAACTACTGATTCATATACCGTATCTAATAAATAATGCCTAGGCATATCAACGGCAGAGTCGCTTGCACTTTTCAGCCACAAGTAACAAAATACCGGAATCGCCAAAGCGATCAATAAGCTATAAATAGATTTTTTTGACATGCACTCTTAGTGAGCAGCTTCATGTTTCTCTGTAGCCTTGTGTTCTTCAGTAGCACCTTCATGCTTTTCAGCAGCTTCATGACCTTCACCATGATGCTTCTCCTCCACCTTAATAGTAGATTGCTCTTTAAAATGAGGATCGTAATTATTACGTAGGTTTCTGAAAGAGTTACCATCAGATAAGAAAGCTGTAATAAACCATATAAACAATGCTAAAGGCACAATAATGGTCATGATAAAATTCTTGATCTCATGTTTTAAGTGCATGAAATAAGCAACAATATAAAATGCTTTCGCCATCATTAAAATAACAATTGCACCTTTAACTGCTAAGCGTAAGCCATGAGATTCCATACCAATCATCCAGAAACCTAAGATTAACTCCACAATAGTTAATATAGATAAGATGATAGTTACTTTTTTAATCTCGGCAATGGCATCGTGATGATGTTCTGCGCTATGTGTATCGTGATTTGACATAATTAATATTTTTCGATCGTAAGAGTTGAAATAATCTTAAGAATAGTTTTATAATAAATAGAAACAAGTGAATACAAACACCCACACTAAATCTACAAAGTGCCAGTATAAACCTGCTTTTTCAATCATTAAATAATGACCTCTTTCTTCAAACTTGTTCATCAAAGTCATGATTAACATAATGATATTAATCACCACACCACTAAATACGTGGAAACCGTGGAATCCAGTAATAGTGAAGAAGAAATTAGTAAAGTTAGTAGAAGACGCAGTACCATCAGCATTGATGAAAGGATTCAAACCCCACCATGCACCTTCATGATGTAAGTGGTTCCACTCCCAAGCTTGACAGCTTAAGAAAGCGATACCCCCAATGATTGTCCAAATCATATTTCTAACAACACCTTTCTTATCCATCATCTTACCTGCATGTACTGCTAACACCATGGTTACAGAACTTACAATCAAGATAAAAGTCATGATAGACACAAACACCAATGGAGCATTCACTCCTTCTGGTGCAAATGGGAAACTCTTGAACACTTTGTTAGGGTCAGGCCATCCATTCGTAGAAAAACGAACGGTACCGTAAGAGATCAAGAATGCGCCAAAAGTAAATGCGTCACTCATTAAGAAGTACCACATCATTACTTTTCCGTATTCAACATCAAAGGGACTCTTCCCTCCGTTCCACCATTTTGCTTCGCTAGAAGCTGTTGTTACATTTGACATGTTCAATAACTATTTCGTTTCAAAAATATTCTTTTTATCCAACCCAGTTTAAAAACACAAAAAGATAGATCCAAAGTACGTCGACAAAATGCCAATAGGTAGCCATCAAACTTACTCCTTCACCCTTTTTAGGTGCTTTCAAAGACAATATAATTAAAGCAATCACACCCGCTGCCATATGCAACATGTGAAAACCTGTAATTACTAATAAGAAAGAACCAGCAGAATTACTTCTTGGACCTGTCAGTGCAATATTGTTCGCTTCTAAAGCCATAAAACCTTGCACTTGCAACATCAAAAAACTAATCCCTAAAATCGTCGTCACTGTCATAAAACCTTTGAATTGGTTTTGTTGACCTTCCTTGTGTTTTTTAGCGGCCATCTGCATAGTGAAACTGCTTACCAAAATCACTACAGTAGAAACCCAAAACACAGAAGGCAAATCAAATTCCAACCAATTGGCTTGACTCTTCTTCACAATATACGCACTGGTTAAACCAGCAAAAGCCATAATAATACTACCAATACCTACCCAAAGTAAAATTTGGTATTGAGTAAATTTCTTTTTTTCAGCAACTAAACTATTCATACAAACACATTTATATTTTATCAGCTAATAAAGCCAAAAAAACAATCGGTAAATAAATATAACTGCTAAACATCACACGGCGTGCCGCAGGCACTCCCATGTTCTGATATAATCTAACGCATTGCACCACCATAAAAATGTTTGCCACTAAAACCACCCACATACTCCACTCACCAGTGATACCTAAGTAATGTGGTAAGAATCCTACTGGAATCATTAACACAGCATACATAATAGATTGTACCGCAGTAAATCTTGTTGGACCTTCTTTAGCAGGTAATAATTTAAAACCTACTTTAGAATAATCCTGATGCGCTACCCAAGCAATGGCCCAAAAATGAGGGAACTGCCAAAGGAATTGCACCAAGAACAAAGACCATCCTGCAAAACTAAAATCATCATTTCCTGCTACCCAACCAATTAAACAAGGTAAAGCTCCAGGAAAAGCACCCACTAAAACAGCGATTGAATTCACTTTTTTAAGTGGTGTGTAAATGAATGCATATAAGAACAAACTAAATGCAGATACCAAAGCAGAAGATAGATTAAAATAATACCACATCATAGCCACTCCGACTACACCTGTGATCAATGCAAAAATATACGCGTGCTGTTGAGACATGCGGCCAGAAGCCACTGGTCTATTCGCTGTGCGTTTCATTTGTGCATCCGTATCTTTTTCAACTGCTTGATTGATTGCGTTTGCGCTACCCGTAATACAAAGACCTGCGAAAGTTAAAATCAAAATCATCACCCAGTCATAGCTAGCCACTTTCGGAGCCAACATATAACAAATTACGCAAGTAAACACCACAGTAAAACTGAGGGTAAACTTCATCAACTGCGCGTAATTTTTTAAAAGATCTTTCACGGTTTAATGGCTAGATTCATCTGCACCTACAGGAACGTCTTGCGGGATAAAATCTTTTCCATCTTTACCATAATCATAAGCCCAACGGTGTACTTCTGGAATCTCACCAGGCCAGTTACCGTGACCAGGATTAATTGGAGTAGTCCACTCTAATGTATTCGCTTCCCAAGGGTTTTGAGTCATTACTTTACGACCCTTGAATATAGAATAGAAGAAATTAATTAAGAATAAAATTTGAACAGCAAAAACAATCATTGATACAGTGCTGATGAAACGATTCAATTCAGCGAATTGTTTAAAGCTTTCCCAAATGCTAAAATCAAAATAACGACGAGGCATACCTGCTAAACCTTCATAGTGCATAGGCCAGAAAATCATGTAAGCACCAGCCATAGTTACCCAGAAGTGGATATACCCTAAAGAGTTATTTAAATAACGACCATACATTTTAGGGAACCAATGGTAAACACCTGCGAACATACCAAACATAGAAGCCACACCCATTACAATATGGAAGTGCGCAATTACGAAATAAGTATCGTGTAAGTGAATATCCAATGCAGCGTTACCTAACCAAATACCTGTTAAACCACCAGAGATGAATAAACTTACAAAACCAATTGCAAACAACATCGCAGGAGTAAAACGAATATTACCTCTCCATAAAGTAGTTAACCAGTTAAATACTTTAATAGCAGAAGGAACGGCAATCAATAAAGTTAATAATACGAAGATAGATCCTAAGAAAGGATTCAATCCAGTCACGAACATATGATGCGCCCATACTAAGAAGGCCAAGGCAGCAATAGCGAATAAAGATCCTAACATCGCCATATAACCGAAGATAGGTTTGCGTGAATTGATAGACATAATCTCAGATACCATACCCATCGCAGGTAATAAGATAATGTATACTTCAGGGTGACCTAAGAACCAGAATAAGTGTTGGTATAAAATAGCGCTACCACCTTCGTTAGATAATGCACCCACACCATTCACGAAAATATCAGATAGATAGAAAGATGTTCCAAAGTTTCTATCAAAAATTAATAAGATAAAACCAGACAATAATACAGGGAAAGATAATACCCCTAATACTGCTGTAAAGAATAATGCCCAGATAGTTAAAGGTAAACGAGTCATGCTCATACCCTTAGTACGCATATTCAAAATAGTAGCGATATAGTTCAAACCTCCTAATAAAGAAGATACAACGAATAATGCCATCGCAATAATCCATAAGTCCATACCAGATTTAGAACCTGGTGAAGCATCACCTAATGCAGATAATGGAGGATACGCAGTCCAACCACCACTGAATGGTCCTGTCTCTACAAACATAGAAGACAACATTACCACACTCGCTGCTAAGAAGAACCAGTAAGATAACATATTCATAAAAGGAGATGCCATATCACGTGCACCTACTTGTAATGGAATTAAGAAGTTCGCGAAAGTACCAGACAAACCTGCTGTCAATACGAAGAATACTAATACAGTACCGTGCGTAGTAACTAAAGCATAATATGCTTCTGGTGTAATTTGACCACCTTTTGCCCATTTACCCAAGATAGATTCTAACCAAGGGAAACTTGCATCAGGATAACCTAATTGCAAACGGAAAAGTACACTCATTAAACCACCTAGTACAGCCCATACCATACCAGTGATCAAGAATTGCTTCGCGATCATTTTATGGTCTTGACTAAATACATATTTAGTTAAGAATGTATCATGGTGTTCGTGATGTCCGTGATCATCGTGTCCATGTAAAGTTGCTTCGTGACTCATACCGTTATTTTATAAAATGTTTCTTTAATTATTTTTTTGCTGTTGCTGTGCTATCTGTTACAACTGGAGTGGCTACTGCAGTAGGATCCTTTTCAGGAAACGCAGTATAATATTGTGGCTTTTGTTTTGCCAACCATAAATCATATTCTTCTTGATCAACTACTTCAATAACACCTTTCATAGAGTAGTGACCGTTACCACACATTTGATCACAAGAAATTTCGTAAGTGAAATTAGGATTGCCTGTTTTCTCTCTCATTTCTTTAGTAGTATACTTAGGAGTAAACCACATTGTTGTAGGGATACCAGGAACAGCATCCATCTTCAAACGGAAATGAGATAAACCTACGTCATGCACAACGTCTCTAGAACCAATGATTAATTTAACAGGCTTGCCTTTTACTACATACATAGTTTGTTCTGTTAAGATATCGTCTTGTGCATATTTATCATCCCAGATAATACCAACAGAGTTAGTAGCTGGGTCAATATTTTTATAATATTTTTTACCAAAGATATTATCGTGACCTGGGTAACGGAAGATCCATCCAAATTGCTTACCAGTTACTTCTACAACCATTGCATTCTTTGGAGGTTCGCCAGTAAAGAAGAACCAGTTTCTTAAACCGAAGATTACTAATACAGTTAAAGTAATCGCAGGGATCGCAGTCCAGATTAACTCCAACTTAGTGCTATGCGCAAAGAAGAAAGCTTTTCTGTTTTCGTTTTCTTGGTATTTATAAGCAAACCAGAATAATAAAATTTGTGTAACAATAAATACAATACCAGTGATAGTTAAAGTAATCCAAAGCATTTGGTCTACTTTCTCTCCTTGTACACTAGATGCACCTTGTGCTAATAAAGTTTTACCATAAAGGTGCTCGTTGCAAATATATACGCCAACAAATCCTAATACTAAAAACACGATCATCAAGAAACCATTGATCTTGTTATTTTGTTTACGACTTGCTTCTTCCCCTTTCAAAATGGAAACATACTCACTCGCCTTGGCAATTTGAAAAATCACCACAAAGATGAGAACGATGATTGCTATGGATAAATATAAACTCATAATCGTATTCTTATAAATATTTTAAAATTAAGTGTGGTGAATAATACTTTCTTTTAAGAAAGGATGATACTTCGCGATCAAAGGCTTGCTTGCCAATGCACGAGCAGTCATCAAAATCATAACGCCCACAAAGAAAGACAACACTCCAAAATCTAACCAACCTAAACTCACGTGCTCTTTCATTAAACTTCCCATCACCATTTGATAAAAATCAATCCAGTGACCGAATAATATTAATACAGCCATTAAAGCCATTAAAGTAAAATTACGTTTAGCAGAACGCTTCATTAAGATTAATAAAGGAGCTAAGAAGTTTACAATTAAGTTTAAGAAGAAGATAGGCTTATATGCACCTTGAACTCTGTGCTTGAAATAAACTGTTTCTTCAGGAATATTGGCGTACCAAATAAGCATGTATTGAGAGAACCATAAATAAGTCCAGAAGATAGAGAAAGCAAACATGAACTTACCCATATCGTGTAAGTGCTCGCTGTTAGACAATTCCATATATCCTTTGTTCTTCATGTAGATTAACCATAATGCTACTAAAGACATACCTGCTACGAAAGAACTAGCAAAAGTATACCAGCTATACATAGTAGAATACCAATGTGCATCGATACTCATTAACCATAACCAAGGAATAGTAGAAGCTACTGTTAAACCAAACCACACTAAGAAGAAACCAGCACCTACCATACCTTTGATATTGTAAGCTTTTGCAGTGTCTGCATCCATCGGACCTTGATCTGCTTCACTACTGATTTTACGCATTCTATATCCAAAGTAAGACCATAAAGAAATGGTCAAAGTAGTCCAAACAATAAAGAAAGTTGGATTCAAAAATCCAGTCTTACCTTTTAAGATAGGATCGTTCATCACTGCTTCATGATCTAACCAATGGTAGATATGATGCTTATCTCCTAACACTACATACATCAACACTGCAAAAGTGATGGTACCAAATACAGGTACTAAAGTAGAAATCGCTTCTGCAATTCTTCTAAAAGATTGCATCCAAGCTGCTTGTGCCATCGTGCTAAAACAAATAAAGAACATCGCAGCGTTACACACTAAGGTCCAGAAAATAGTGTTGTACATTAAAGTACCCCAAAAGTGCACTTGCTCATGCTCATCGGTACTAAAGCCTTTTGTAAACATACCATACAATAAGGCAGCTCCGCCAATGCCGATTAAAGCATAGGCCCAAGTTTTCAGTGTACCAGGAATTTCAAATTGCTCTTTAATAGATGCCATCTTTTCTCTTTTAAAAATTTTTATTTAGAAGCTTTTGCAGCTGCTTGTTTGTTCTTGATATATTTAATCACCATCCATCTTTGGTGCTTGCTTAATTGAGAAGCATAAGAACCCATCAAGTTCTTACCGTATGCTACTGAATAAAACATTTGACCTTCAGGCATGTTCTCATATTTTACATCACCCACTAACATCGCAGGCTTAGCAGCATAAGGACCATTACCATCTTTATACAAAGGACCGTTACCATCTAATTTTGCACCATGACAAATACCACAGTTAATTAAATATAAACGCTCTGCTTCTTTCGCTTGTGCTTCTGTTGAAGAATCGATTGGATTCACAACAGATTTAGACAAAGTATAATTAGTAGTATCACCTGCAGCATCTTTAGCATAAGGGAAAGGCATTTCTTGACCACGAGCAATTGTACCAGCTACTGGACGAGCATCATAGTGAATTCCTTTTTCTTTTAATTTGCTATGATCATCATAAGATTCATACGCACGGCTATACGCCATATCTGGCATATAGATAGAACCTGGCTTGCGCTTAACATCGCTACAGCTAGTGAATACAACTACTGCAGTTAAAAATGTGATTGCTAAAAATTTATTCATTCGAGTTCTTTTATAATTATGCTAATTGCTTTTGATTGTATAAATCGTCCTCCTTATCGTAAGTACCAAACCACCATCCGTCTTCTGCTATTTGTGTTTCAGTTTCCACAGCACCATTCGATTTTAATAATGCTTGTAAATCGTCTGCATTGGTTTTGTCAGTGCATTCAATCACCATTACAAATAAATCGTCTGTAGCTCTTTTATGAAAATGATGTTTCTTAACACCTGGTGCTAATTGACATAAATAACAAAAAGTCAATACCATACCTACTGCTGCAAATAATACAGTCAATTCAAATATGATCGGGATCCATGCTGGTAAAGCAAAATGTGGTTTACCACCAATATTTAAAGGCCAATCTTTTGTGAAGATCCAGCTAATGCAGCTGATTGCTGTAGTGGTTCCAGTGATACCATAGATAAAGCCCGCAGTGTGTAAGCTAGTCTCACGCATTCCTAAAGCGTGGTCTAAACCATGCACCGGGAAAGGTGTGTACACATCTTTGATTTTATAACCAGCGTTACGCACTTGCTTCACTGCTGGAAATAAAGTTGCTTCATCATCAAAACAACCTACTACAAATTTCTTTTGTGCCATATATTTCTATTTCTATATTCTTAATTAATGAGCGTGATTATGTGCAAACTCTTCTGCTGTCTCCGCTTCTAAAGTGGACATACCTGGTTTATAAGATTCACCACTGCGTTTTAATACATACTTAATTTCGGCTACCGCAATTACTGGGAAGTATTTAGCGAATAAGAAGAAACAAGTAAAGAATAAACCGAAGGTTCCTAAGTAAAAACCAATCTCCCAAATAGTAGGGCTGTAATAAACAGACCAGCTAGAAGGTAAGTAGTCACGATATAAAGAAGTTACAATAATTACAAAACGCTCAAACCACATACCGATATTTACGATGATGCTCATGAAGAAAGTAACAAATACATTTCTTCTCATTTTTCTGCTCCAGAAAATTTGTGGAGAGATTACGTTACAAGCCATCATACCCCAATAGCTCCAACCATAAGGGCTAAATAAATAAGCACGAGAATACCAGAAAGTATATCCTTCATATTTATTTTGAGAGTACCAACCCATGAACAATTCTGTTAAGTAAGCGATACCTACAATAGAACCAGTTAATACAATTACTTTATTCATTAAGTCAATGTGACCAATGGTAATATAATCTTCAAGTCCAAATACTTTTCTTACAATCACTAACAAACTTTGTACCATCGCGAATCCAGAGAAGATCGCACCAGCAACGAAGTATGGAGGGAAGATAGTAGTATGCCATCCTGGAATTACTGAAGTAGCAAAGTCAAAAGATACGATCGTGTGTACAGACAATACAAGCGGAGTAGATAAACCTGCTAATACTAAAGACAAACTTTCGTGACGTTGCCAATGCTTAGTTGAACCAGTCCAACCAAATGCAGCAATACCATATAATTTCTTACGCAATTTTGTGAAAGCTCTATCACGCACTGTTGCAAAGTCAGGCAATAAACCAGAATACCAGAACAATAAAGAAACAGTGAAGTAAGTAGAGATCGCAAACAAACTTTGTACCATTGCGAATCCAGAGAAGATCGCACCAGCAACGAAGTATGGAGGGAAGATGGTTGTATGCCATCCTGGAATTACTGAAGTAGCAAAGTCAAAAGATACGATCGTGTGTACAGACAATACAAGCGGAGTAGATAAACCTGCTAATACTAAAGACAAACTTTCGTGACGTTGCCAATGCTTTGTTGAACCAGTCCAACCAAATGCAGCAATACCATATAATTTCTTACGCAATTTTGTGAAAGCTCTATCACGCACTGTTGCAAAGTCAGGTAATAAACCAGAATACCAGAACAATAAAGAAACAGTGAAGTAAGTAGAGATCGCAAACACGTCCCATAATAAAGGAGAGTTAAAGTTTACCCATAATGGACCACGAGAGTTAGGATAAGGCATTACGAAGAAAGCCATCCAAACACGACCCATGTGGAAGATAGGGAACTGACCCGCACACATCACGGCGAAGATAGTCATCGCTTCAGCAGCACGATTCACACCAGTTCTCCAACCTTGACGGAACAATAACAATACAGCAGAGATCAACGTACCAGCGTGACCGATACCAACCCACCAAACGAAGTTGGTGATATCCCAACCCCATCCAATTGTTTTGTTCAAGTTCCACTGACCAATACCGTAAGTTACCTCACGATATACGCTATATGTACCAAACATTAATAAGGTAACAGCGATGAAAAAACCAATATACCACAAACGAGTAGGCTTGGCTTCGATAGGTCGCACGATGTCTTCAGTGACTTGCTTGTAGGTTTTTTCACCATACACCAAAGGTTCGCGCAGTTGTGATTCGTACTTTATATGCATTGTCGTCTATTTCTAAAATTTTAAATAACTCTTTTTATTAATGAGCAGCTTCGTGTTTTTCTGATTGTTTAGCTTCAGCATGAGCTTCCGCTTTTGCTTCGTGTCCTTCTGCCTCACCAGCGTTTCTCACTTTTGCTAAGTAAGTTACGTTTGGTAATACGTGTAATTGCTCTAACACAGTAAAGTTTCTGTTAGGGTTTTCTGCACGTACCATAGTGATTGCACTGTGTTTGTCGTTAGCGTTACCAAAACTGATAGCGTTAGTAGGACAAGATTGTTGACACGCTACTTTGATATCGCTATCAATCATTGGACGAGAAGCTTTCTTCGCTTCCAATTTAGCAGCTTGTAATCTTTGAACACAGAAAGAACATTTTTCAATCACACCACGAGATCTAACTGTAACGTCTGGGTTTAATACCATTCTTGTTAAATCATCGTTCATATTCATTACTACATCATTCACTTCACCTTCTTGGTTATCAGGGAAGCTATCTGCACCAGTGTAATCAGCCCAGTTAAAACGACGCACTTTGAAAGGACAGTTGTTCGCGCAATAACGAGTACCAATACATCTGTTATAAGTCATTTGGTTTAAACCTTCAGAAGAGTGGTTCGTAGCAGCTACTGGACAAACGTTCTCACAAGGAGCGTTATCACAATGCTGACACATTAATGGTTGGAATACCACATTTGGATTATCCATATCACCACTAAAATATTTATCGATACGTAACCAATGCATTTCATGGCCACGTAATACTTCTGGCTTACCTACTACAGCAACGTTGTTTTCTGCATTACATGCAACAACGCAAGCACCACAACCATTACAAGCATTTAAGTCAACATTCATGCCCCACTTAATACCTGGACGATCGTATACTGGATAAATAGTAGCGTCTTTTTCAAAGTTTGCTAAAACTTCTTCGTTGGTCATTTTATCACCACCAGCCATTTGACCTCTGTATTCATTTGCACGCTCTTCTCTGATTTCAGTTGGATGTGCAATGAAAGAAGCTAATGATAATTCTTTCATCACTTCAGTACGATTACCTTGAGTAGTATCGTAACGGAAATGTGTTTGCGTTAATGCAACAGGATAAGTTGCATCCGTCAATGTTAAAGTAACATCGCTATTATCAAAAGAAATAGTTTGACCTTTTAAGCTAGCTAAAGGGAAGGCATTTTTACCTGTACCAATAACAGACTTACCTAAAGTATCGATACGACCGTAACCTACAGCAATACCTACAGTGCTTGGATGTGTACCAGGAATAATCAACACAGGTAATTCGATAGATACTTTACCTGCAGTTAATTTCACTACTTTCTTAGGAGGTTGTACTTCGTAAGCATCTGCTTGACCACCATTGTTTAAATCGATGTTCAACAATGTTCTTGCCATTGCAGGTGATACTATAATATAGTTATCCCAAGTAGCACGAGTTACTGGATCAGGTAATTCTTGTAACCATGGGTTAGAAGCTCCTTGTCCAGCACCGATACCTACTTTTTGGTATAATGCTAATTCAATTTTTGTAGAAGGCTTAGTTGCAGCAACTGCAGCTGTTGCAGTGGCTACTGCAGCACCATTGATGCTTGCACCAGCGATAGATGGTGTTTCAGGATTGATCACACCAGCTTGTAATGCTTTGTTCCAAGCAGTTTCGCTACCTAATTTAGCAGACCAGAAATTTTTAACATAGTTCGTATATTCTGTTGTGTTACCAGACCATTTTAATAAACTGTCTTGGAAAGCACGCGTCTTAAATAAAGGAGCAATAGTTGGTTGGATAAAAGAAATATGACCAGATACTGGTTCAGCACCACCCCAACTTTCTAAGAAATGATGATCAGGAATTACATATTTACAAACAGTAGCAGTTTCATCTAACTTACCACTAAAAGAGATAGAAGTTTTTACTTTAGCTAATGCAGCTTTGAAAGCATCTGCAGCAGGCCAAGTGTATACAGGGTTAGCGCCATAGAATAAAACAGCGTTTACTTTACCTGCATTCATCTCGTCTACTAAAGTGGCAAATTCACTATCAATACCTTGACGATAGTTAACAGTTGCACCAAAATTGATAGTGGTGCCATTTGCACCGATGCCGTCATTGATAGCATTTACTAAAATTTGTACATTCACATCATTGCTACCAGCAACTACTAATGCAGCGCCTTTGTTAGCAGTCAATGCTTTTGCAGCAGCTTCGATTCCTTTTTTAGTAGCAGCATCTACTCCAGTTATTTCAGCACCTTTCACAGCGTTCAATAAACCTAAAGCGATCGCGCCTATTTCAGAAGGACGACATAAATATTTTTCATCTGCATTAGAACCAGTTAAGCTAGCCACTGTTTCAAAGTGGATATGCTTACTCATTGCAGGAGCTTTCTCATTAATTTTTTTACCTACAGCATATTGTCTAGCGAATTCTACAGGGCTTAACCATGTACCTAAGAAATCTGCGCTTAAAGAAACAATTGCTTTTGCTTTATCAAAATGATAAGAAGGAATAACTCTTTTACCATAAGAAGCTTCGTTCGCTAATAACATACCAGAGAAAGAAACAGCATCGTAAGTAACGTGCTTGCTTCCTGGATGCTTCGCTAAAAATTCTGCGAACACTATCGTGACTGGGAAAC
>OGVJ01000037.1_pt1 | contig 13009 bp, 8 predicted proteins | sample 1575741 | NCBI WGS metagenome assembly OGVJ01 (sample SAMN07581528, study PRJEB24739) | freshwater metagenome | place: Singapore | collected 2015-01 | reverse complement strand
CTGATCCGAACAGCATCAACGGTGCTTCGCATCGCTTTGTTGCTTCGGGCAATACAAACACCACGCTGACTCTGAGCGATTTTGCTAAAGCGAAATATGCTCTGGATAAGGCTAACGTCACTGGTGCTCGCGTAGCTGTGGTTGATCCGTCACAAGAATATGTTTTGAACACACTGACCAACTTGGTTCAAGTGGATCAAAACCCGCGCTTTGAAGGTATTATCAACACCGGCTTTGTGAATGATATTACTGGTATGTCGTTCATTCGCAACATCTACGGTTTCGATGTGTATGTTTCCAACTACCTGCCGACACAAGGTGCAGAGACAATCAGTGGTACAGCTTCTCCGTCCACTTCGGTTGTTAACCTGTTCTTTGGTATGGGTGGCGACATTACTCCGTTCGTGGGTGCATGGCGGCAAATGCCGAACGTGGAATTTGAGCGTAACAAAGACCTGCGCCGTGACGAATATGTCATGAATGCTCGCTTTGGCCTCAAGCTCTATCGCCCGGAATCGGTGGTTGGCATTCTTTCCAAGAACACTGTTTGATAGGAGAAAGATATGGCTACTATTGGTAAACGCGCTGCAACTTGGTCGAACTCGGATGGTTTGGTTGTTGGCTATGGCCCGAATAACCCCGCTATTGCTGGTGCTCCCGCTAAGAACTATGGCGGCATTAGCGGTGCAAAATCTGCTGTCCAGAAGTTTGACTGGAAAAACCTCAACGCTGGCGATGCTCTGAAAATCACTGTTCCTGCGGGATCACGTGTATTGGATGTGCGTATGGTTGTTGATGTTGGTTTCACTTCTACTGGTACTAATACCATCACTGTTGGTGATGCATCTGATGCTGATGGTTTTATTACTACCACTGCTGCTACTACAACAACTATGGCGAGTGCTGGTGCTGTAATTCTGCCGGATGGTGTTTATGCTTTTGGTGCAACTGATACAGGCGCTGCAGAGATTAAGAGTTATTCTGCTGCTACTGACATTGTGTTGGCTACTGGCATGACGGATTGGACTGCTGGCAGTGCTACTCTGTCTGTAACCTACCTCTGATTTAGAGGGATGTGAAGGGGGCAGGACTCAAAAGGTCTTAGCCCCCTTTTTTCTATAGAGGATAATATGGCTAACGTATCTCATGCATCACTAACTGGTGCAAACCTACATGAACCTAAAGGAGCAGATACAGCCACTGCTAATAAGGTGTATGTATCTAATGGTAGTGGAAGCGGTACATGGCAGAAACTCTCTCCTCCGCAATTGGCTGGTCTTACAACTAATGGTGCTGCTAACCAAGTGGTTGCAGTGGATGGTTCTGGTAATTTTATTTTTGCTGGTGCTCCTCATGGGCAAGTTGACTTCTTTAATCTAGCCTCTCCCTACACTCTTTCCTATCCAGCTAGTTACACTAAACTAGCTCCTACCACCACTGCTGGTGGTGTTCCTAGTGACTTCACTGAAGCCACTACTTCTCGACTCACTTACACTGGTACAGACACTGTACCTATTTCATTTACCTATTCACTTAGTCTAGATCAAACTGCTGCCTCCTCTCGTAACATTGTAGTTGCTATTTTTAAAAATGGAACAATTACAAATGGACGTAGTGTGTCTACAGTGAATAGTGGTACAATAAGCAATATTGTAGGTACTAATGTAATTAATGCTGCAACCAATGACTATTTTGAAGTGTATGCTTATAATACAGGTGCTAGTGGAGATATTCGGGTGTATGCTATGCAATTAAATGCTATTTTTGCAGGGGCTTAATAATGAAAATGTCTCTACTGGATATTGTGCAAAGTGTTCTCAATAGTATTGATGGTGATGATGTAAATAGTATTGATGACACTGTAGAGAGTAGCCAAATTGCATTGTTTGCTAAAGAGTGCTATTATGAACTCATTGGACAAAAAGAATGGCCCTTTCTAAAAGGGACTTTTGCATTGGAAGGGTTGGCTGACACCTCTCGTCCTACATACATGGAACTCAATGAAGATGATGTAAGTAAAATCTATTGGATTAAATATAATAAGAAAGATGTAACATGGCTTGATCCTAAAGAGTTTCAAGACATGCTTGATGTTCGTGTAGCAGAAGTAGGTGTTGTAGATGCTAATGGGTTTGCTCTCAATCGTGATCCGTTATATTACACGACTTTTGATGACACCTATTTTGTATTTGATGGGTATGACTCCACTGTAGAAAACACTCTGCAGACTAGTAACAATTTGTGTTATGGAGTGACAGTGCCATCATGGACACACGATGACACATTTATTCCTACTCTTCCTGAAAAGATGTTTCCAACATTGTTGGCTGAAATTAAAAGTACCTCCTCTATGAATTTGCGTCAACAAGCCAATCCCAAAGAGGAGAGGAAGGCTCAACGTGGTAGGAATATTTTTCAAACTGAAGCATGGCGTAACAAGTCTAGCGAAAGCACTTATAATACAAAGGTGAATTATGGCAGACGATAATGTTTTTGATGCAGTGGTAGGAAAGCATGAAAAGAAAAAAGAACATGCTAAAACTAAACGGCAAGAGTTTGAAGAGAGTGTAGAAAAGGGTGAGAAACTGCTGCAAGCAGAGCGAACACCCAGTGGTTTGTATTATGTCTATTTTAAAGGGGGCGGTCAACTCCCGTTTGAATTGCATGGTAAGTTTACATCCATTGATAGTTTGCGTCGCACTGTAATTAATAAATATGGGAAAGACATTCTAGCATGAGTGTACAAGCTGGACAAGATGAACAGTTTACTTTTGTAGCTGGCCTCAATACTGAGGCTAGCTATTTCACTTTTCCTAAGAACACTTGGAAAGATGGGGATAATGTTATTCCCTACATCAGTGGAAAGATTGGTAAGCGTCGTGCTGTAGACTTGGAAAGTGATTGGGCACTCACCTCTCGCTCCATTACCACTGCTCAACGTAATACATGGGCATTTACTAGTGGTAAATGGACTGCTATTGCAGGTGATGGTGATTTGAACTTCATTGTCTCCCAAGTTGGGAGGTATGTCTATTTCTATCCTGACACTCCAGTCTCTCCCTCTCTAAACGTCAAGAGTTTTACAATTGACTTGAACACCTATTTGTGTAGTGGTAACACTAACACCATTGGTACTGCACCTATTAAATGTGTTAGTGCTCAAGGACGATTGTTAATCACTTGCCGTGATATTGATCCTATTATAGTGACATACACAGCTTCCACTGATTCTATTTCAGTGAGTGCTGTTACTATTAAAATACGTGACTTTGAAGGGGTTAATGATGGTTTAGCAGTAGATCAACATCCTAGTACCTTGTCTGACAGTCATAAATACAATCTACTCAATCAAGGATGGGATAGTACTAAATGGACTAACTATTATGGCTTTTGGGCCTACTACCCTTCAAATGCTCAGAGTTGGGTGTATGGTAAAGATAGTCTTGATAATTTTGATAGAGAGTTGTTAAATAAACAAGATTTTGGAACATCTCCTGCACCTAAAGGAAGATATGTACTTGATGCATTCAATCAAGATAGGGCCACTGTTAGTGGCATTACTGGACTTGCTATAGTTAAAGAAACAACTCGTCCTAAAGTGGGCACCTTCTTTGCTGGTAGAGCATTCTTTGCTGGCATTGAATCTACTACTTATGGTAGCACTGTGTTCTTTAGTCAAGTGGCTGTAGATGCAACTAAATATGGGCTGTGCCATCAAAATGCTGACCCCACTGCAGAAGTGTTAAGTGATTTGGTAGATAGTGATGGTGGTGTTATTCCTATTCAAGATTGTGGTGAGATTGTTGATATTTTGAACATGGACAATGGTGTTGTTGTTTTAGCTACAAATGGTGTATGGACAATCACTGGTACTTCTAACATTGGTTTTAGCGCCACTGGCTATGAAGTGAAGAAGGTGAGTAGTCTTGGTTGTGCTGGACAACAAAGTGTTGTTGACGTTGAAGAGGGTATTCTGTTTTGGGGATATTCTGGAATATGCAGTATTGGTAAAGATAATGTTGGAGCTTTGCAAATCTCTTCCATCACTGACCTGAATATTAAATCACTCTATTCCGGCATTCCCTCTTTGGCAAAGCAATTTGCTAGTGGTGGATATAATGCTGCTGATAAGGTGGTGTATTGGCTTTATAATAGAAACCTAGACACTGATGACGATACTTTCCCCTATCAGAAAACAAACATCCTTGCACTAGATGTAAGGTTGAATGCTTTTTATACATTGTCATTCAGCGATAGTCAATCTCTCCCTGTAATATTGGATGTTGTAGTGACTAAAGAAACTCTTAACCAATCCAACACATTTACAGTGATTGATGCCTCTAGTAATAATGTCATTGATTCTAGTAGTAATCAAGTCACTGCTACAATAGTTTCAAATGTTGCAGGGAGTAAACAATGGAAGTTTCAAACTCTTGTTCCTAGCGGTAGCAATTATGAAATAACTTTTTCAGACTTTCTTAATGAACGTAATGCTCCTAATAAATGGCGTGATTGGTATAACTATAATAGCACTGGAGTGACATATAGTAGCTATCTACTCACTGGATACAACTTTGCTCCCAATGGGCCTAGCAAGAGGAAACAATCACAATACATCACTGTGTATATGGAACGCACAGAGACTGGCTTTGATGCCTCTTATAATGATTTGAATAGCAGTAGTTGTACAATGCAAACTCGGTGGGATTTTACAGACAGTGCTAATGCTAATAAGTGGGATGCAGGACAAGAGGTGTATAGGCATACACGTATGTACATTCCTTCCACCACTGATTTTGATGATGGCTACCCTGTCGTAATCACTCGTAATAAAATACGTGGTAGAGGTAGAGCATTACAACTTAAATTCACTGCAAATGAAGATTATGATATGCGTATATTAGGTTGGAGTAATTTGTTATATGGAAGTAGTTAAACACACCATTATAAAGAATGAATTTGGACATTTAGAATGTGAATATACAGATTATGGTGCAATGTTCATTCATGCTGAAATATATGTGTGGACTAAAGAGTGCTTAAAACAATACAGGAAGTGGTTTGATGCAGTGCTTAAAACATTTTCTAATAATGGTGTTAAACAAGTATTTGTAATGGTAGACCCTACTAATACAAAACTTTTAAAGTTTGCTAAAATGTTTTCTTTTAAATATTTGGCTACAGAGAAAGGTCGAATATTTTTAGTGAGAGAGATAGGAGAATAATATGGGTGAGGTAGCGCAAGTAGTTGGTGCAGTGATGAGTGTTGCTGGATTTGCTAAACAACAAGATGCTAGGGATGAGCAACGTAAAGCTGCTGAAAATGCAGCTAATGCTCGTCGGCAAGAACTTGCTGCACAAAAGCAACGTGCTGACATTGAGAACGTGCGTAGTGTACGTGCTGCTATTCGCCAACAATATGCTACTTCTGCTGGAATCATTGCACGTGGTGCAACTACTGGGACAAGTGGAAGTAGTGGTGTTGCTGGAGGTGTAGCTAGTACTGGTGCTCAACTTGCTGGTAATGTATCGTACATGTCCAATGTTGCAGACACACAGACAGCTTCTATGGCTGCTGCAGAAGCGGCAGGACAAGCAAACTTAGCCTCTGCTCAAGCTAATATTGACTATCAAACTGGATCACAAATGATGCAAATGGGAGGTACTATTTTTAGTGCTGGTGGTGGCACTGGAGAAGATAGTATTTTTAAACCTATCATTAAGGCCTTTAAGTAATGGAAAATGTAATCACCTCTCCAATCCCTGCACAAGAGGAGGTGGTAGGTGTACCTCTTCCTGCAGGACCTACCATTCTAGATGAGGTGAATGCCTCCTCTCCTGTACCGTCTGTTGACGATCATCTCCGTACACTAGAGACAACTTCTGCTACCACTGTAGACACTCCCATACAGAATGTGAATACAATGGCACACTCTTTAGAGCAAGCCTCTGAAGGGACATTGACATATGACGATGCTCTTAAGAACTTGATGGCAGATGGTGGTTATAGTAGCAAAGTTGTTCGTGACTATGCTGCTGCATCGTATGTCAAAGATATTAGCACTGCTAAAGAAGATTTTAACATTGCTGCTGCTAGAGGGAATGTAGTGGCTGCTGAACAGCAAGCATTGTACATTGACACTCTCAGTGCTCACGTTAAGAGTTTGATGCAAGAAAAAGCAATTACTAAAATTACACGTGATGCTGCTGTAAACATCATCACTGCCAATCCCACGGCTATAGAAAATAATAGTGTTACTAAAATATACAACGTATCAAATGATGTTGGAAGTTTGAATGGCGTTAAAGAGATTATGGATCAATACTTGGTTAAGAAAGGTATTGCTCCTAGTCAAGCTATGTTCTTAGGAACATTAGGTGCTGCTATTGGGGGGCCATTAGCTGCTGGCTTTGCCAATCCCATTGCTGGTGTTCTTGCTGGTACTGCTGTTGGTGCTAAATTCTCGTATGATGCGTTTGTTACAGTTCCTGATGCTATTTTTAGAGTGACTGGTATTCCACGAGATGTTGTTGGCTATGCCAATCAAATACAAGCATTTAGGGCAAGACTTTCTACACTAGCTCCTCAAGAGGCACTCAATCAATTGGTAGCTGTAGCAGACTACATTGCTAGTAAAGAACAACTTCCCGGTGAAATAGGTAAAGTGTTCACTGCTCTTAACGTCATGCGGCTATATGACAATTTTGATGTTGATGAATGGAGTAAACTCTCTCTATCTCTAAAGACACAAGAGTTTCTTGATCGTGTTGGTTTGGGATTTGATAGTGCTGGTGTGCTACGTCTTATGGGTAAGGCATTCAATGTAGCCAAGACTGGTTCTTCACTTGCAGGTGCTCCTACTATTGGTGCAGCTATTGGTAACGACATTGTTAATGGCACTACACGTATTGTAGAGAGTGCTGCAGATCAAGTGGGTTTTGGTTTGTCTATGGATGTTAGCAAATACCTACCTGATGGTGTGGCAGGGACTTCTGCTGCTGTTCAAAAGAGTTTGGAAGCTAGTCTTAAAGCTACATTGGAAACTCTTGAACAACGCCTTCGTGTATCAGATGATCCTCAAGCAAAAGCAGTGCTTGATTTTGTGCGTAACAACACTGAGAAAACCTCTCCGAACATTGTAGGTGCAAATCTAGACAATGGTGAACTACTCATTCAACATCCTAGTGGTACTCCATTCAAGACACGTGCAGAGGCAGATGCCTATGCTAGAAGTTTGGAAGGTGCTTATGGCGTGAAGATGGATGTGGTTGCTGCTACAGATGGTGCTACAGGTAAGATTACTACTCATGGAATGATGGATGATGTATTGGTTGGCTATCACTCCACTGATAAAAACTTCACCACTTTCAAAGAGAGTGGTGTTGGTGCTTATGGTAAGGGAGTGTATGTATGGCTGGACAATGCTGAAAGCATTCGTGGTGCTGTACAGAAAATTGGTACATCTCTAAAGACCATCACTATTGGCAAGAGTCAATTAATTGATGTATCTCTGCCTATGGCACAGCAATCTCAATTCATACAGAATGCTGCTAAGAGTTTGGGAGTGTCTGATGTAGCTGCTATGGCTGACTTGGGACAAGATGTTCTTAAGAATGCTGGTGTTAAAGGGATAATGAATACCAAATTCAATCCTTCAGTGGGGCAACCACAAGCGAACATCTTCTCTGCTAAAGATGCAAAGATTGTCTCTCGTCGCCTATACACCTCTCCTGAAGATGTGACTATGGCTGCATATAGTCAAGCTATGAAAGGTGACAGAACTGCTCTTGATGCACTAGGATTTAAAGAGACTTTGTATAAGAGTGTAGATGGAGTGTTCACTCCTAATGCTGCTCTTGCAGAAGCACAGCAAGGTTTGATTAAAGCTGGACAGCGTGTTGATGGCAAAACTATGCTCACTGGTGTTGCTAATAAACTGTTGACAGCTATTCGTACATCTTCTGTAGACGATACCCATCGCATTCTTGCTGGCAATCTATTGCGTCTTTCAGAACAACTTCAACTGAACAAGATTAAGTTTGGTGTTAAAACTGGTATGCGTGATGCAGGGACTTACACCTCTCACGTAGATGAAATATTTTTTGATAGGGGATATGTAGGTAATGAAACATTAGTGCTGCATGAAATTGCACATGCTGTTTCCACTGTAGTGTTGGAAGCTGTTCAGTCTGGCACTGCTCAACTACTTGGCCTCACTGCTAAACAGATTAAAGCTGCTGAAGATGTTATTGCTCTATCCAAAGATAAGAATCTAATGCAGCGGCTTGTTGATGCTACAGCTAACACTGGAGAAGCATACAAAGTAGAAGCTATGCTACTTGATCCACATGAACTGCTTGCCTATGGACTTACAGAACGTGGAATCATTCACAAAGTGTTGTCCACTTATAAAGTGGGTGGCAAGACTGTGCTAAACCGTATTGCTGAATTCATTGCAGATATGCTAGGACTATCTTCTGCTAGTGCATTTATTCGTTTAAATGCAAACTTCTTTAATATGGTTGAAGAGTTATCGTATGCACAACGTATAGACAATATGGCACTTGCTACAGATGCTGCAGAATATGCCTCTCGTATGTCCATCACTAATGGCTGGTATGTACGTCATGCTGGATCGCCTATGGTACACACCACTACAGACATTGAAAGTAGGTTTGGTGCTGGCCTAGACCCCATCCATCGTGCTTCAGAACTCTCTGTGCATGATCGTACAATTACATTGCTGCAAGAGGCTAAGGATAAGAATGCTCTTAAGAAATTCTTGGATGATGGATTTAAAGGACTCACTCGCAAAGAGAATAAACGTGTTGTCAGTGTGCTAGAAGAGGGCGACACTCTGAGTAAAGAGTTTAACGACATTGAACTAGAGGCACGTGGACTAACAAATGATAGGATGAAGAAAGCCTATTACACCTATCGTACAGTGAGTAATTTGGATTTGGCGATTAAAAACCAAACCATTAAAGAAAACCTCACTCGTCGTGGTTTCACTCAAGGGTTTATTAAAGATGGTGCAGCTACACACACTGTTCCTGCACGTACAGTGAACACTGCTGAATACGAAGGTTTGAGGGCGTACAACCTTGTTACTGGCAAAATGGAAACAATTGATGTAGCTAAACACATTGGTATGCGTGTGGTTGAGACAGCCTCTCCAGTTTCTATTACTGGTAAAGGTGAGCACACTCGTTTCATTTCAGATGGTACTAATGTTACGTTTGGTAATTTGTACAATCAGATTCCTAATAGGAAGGGTAGTTTCCGTCACTATTACACACAAGACTATTTTGGTAGTGTGAACATTCAACGTATGGTGAATGGTGAAACAGTGACAGACACTCTGCACTTGCGTACTAGCAATAGTGGCAAAGATATGGGCAAGTGGAAAGCTGGTATGGAAGCTGTGCTTAATGCTCATCGTACCAACCCCGGTAGTGTTACGGCTGCATTCATTGAAAGCAAGTTAGGACGTTTAGAAGATTCTAATGCAATCCTTGCTGCTATTAATAAAGGTGAGTGGGATAATTACACTGGCTTTAATACCCACTATGACCGCACTAATGATGCGTACATTGACACTCTAGCTAAAGCACAATGGGATGATGACTTGGCTAAGAATGATGGCAGGGGTATGCGCCTTCAATCTATTGACAGCAATAAAGACAACATTCTTGATCCTATCAAAGCTATTCAGTCTGAGATAAGTAATGTTGCTCGTCATCGTAACATTGATGAATGGCGTGATAAGTGGGTGCAGACATGGTGGAATACTTTTAGTCAATACATTCCTGAGACACTACGTAATAGTGGTAAGTCTCCACTAGCAATCATCTCTGATCCATCCATCCAACTGTCTACATACATTGGTGGTGAAAACATTTCTAAGTTTGCAGAGAGCCAACGCAAATACATCTTGGCACAACTAGGTGTTAAAACTCTTGATGAGAAACTAATTGAGGGTGCATTGGTGCGCTTCACTAACGCATTCAGTGAGGATTCTAAGATAGCTGGCCTTCCTATTGGTAAGCCACTAGTCACTGCTGGACATGCTCTTAGGAACGCTGACCCGCTACAGTTTGCTCGTAGCTTCAACTTCTTTACAATGCTGGCAGCATTCAACCCTGCTCAACTCATTGTGCAAGGTGCTGGTGCTATTAACGCTATTGCTGTCTCTCCTGTTCATGGACTTAAGGCAGCATACACTGCACCTTTGCTACGTATTGCATTGATGAGTGATAACCCTGCAGTGTGGTCTAAAGTGGCAACATTGCAGAATGTGGCTATGCTAGGTATGTCTAACACTCAAGAGTTTGTAGACACTGTACGTAGTATTCGTAAGAGTGGTTTGGTAGACAACATTGTATCCACTTCTATGCACAGTGCAGAGACTGGACGTTATAACATCTTCACTGGCACTGCTGCTAAACTTGGTGAGAAGAGTGCTTTCTTCTTCAACCGTGGTGAAGAGTTTGCACGACTTGTATCGTTTGATGTTGCTCGTCGTGAGTGGATGACTAAACACCCCGGTGCTGCATGGACTACAGACGATGCTCTTAAGAACATCATCTCTCGTCAAGATGATCTGACACAAAACATGACACGTGCTAACCAAGCATTCTATCAACGTGGTGTTCTATCCATCCCCGGTCAATTCTTGCAATATAACTTGAAACTTGCAGCGAACATGATTGGTAGTACTAATGCATGGGCTACAGGAAAACCCTATCGTGGTTTTACAATGGGTGAAACTGCATCCATCCTTGCCTTCCACATTGCTGCTTATGGTATGGCTGGTAATGGCCTTATGGCACTTGCTGATGAAGTGGTTGGTGGATATGAAAAGATTGTTGGTAGAAAATCCACTGATGATGAGAAGCTGGTGTTTAGCCAAGGCATGATTGCTGGCCTAATTAATGAAGTGAGCCAACTATCTACTGGTCAAGATTTGAAACTTGGTGTGGGTAGTAGGTTGGGTACATTTGAATACTATGACAAACTTGCTCGTACTATTATGGCTGGAGATAGCAGTTTTTGGGAAGTGGCTATGGGCCCATCTTACGGTAGTGCCTCTCGTCTTGGTGCTATGGAAGCATTGATACAGCCTATTGTACGGAAAGATTTGTCTGTTACAGCATTTGCTGAAGCACTTAACACTGTGGGTAAAGAGGTGTTTAGTAGCTGGAGGAATGTATCTAAGGCCTATTATGCTCAACTACATGAAGGGAGTTTGCCTAATAAAGAACAACTACCCATCGTTAAACTATCCAATCCTGAAATCATTGCACAGGCAATTGGTTTGGGTAGCAGTGTGGAACAAGACTATTGGCAACTTAAACTAAATCTTGCTGAACGCCGCAAGGCTGTTCAAGAGTTTGCTAAGACCTATATTGATTTGCAAGAGGTGTCTTTGAAAGAACTTACAGCTAATGGTAATAGCGAACGCTACAAAACATTGACAAACTATATGACTACATTGCATTCTCCGTTGCCTTCAGGCGAAAGGGATTATTTTTGGAGTCTTGTAAAGAAACCTAAAGGTGTTGCTGCTGTTGCTCCATTTGCAGATGCTGAAACAAAAATGAGAGCAGAGTATTTGCGTGGCAACTGGGTATTGAAAGATGTTGTGACAACACGTAGCGGTGCTATTGTGGATGTTCAAGGAAAGGAAAATAAGTAATGGCAAAACTACCGGGATTTACAGCCGACCTTGGCTATGCGAATGCTCCTGTTGCACCTAACCCTGCACTAGTGGAAGCTGCATATGGTGCTCAGGCTAAAGCTATGGAAGCTGCTGGTGCTAAACGTGCTGAAGGCATTGGAGCATTGGCTAAACTTGCAGAGACTGGCTACACTATGAAAGTGGAGCAAGAGGCGCGTACTGCTGTTCAAGATGTTGTTAACAAACTAAACACTCCTGAATTTGGGTTTGTTGGTGAGACTGCTGCTGCTGCTCCTAGACTTGGTAGAGAGGCAACAGATCAATTACAAACTCAGTTTCAAGATATGGGAGAGCTTACAAACGAATCGTTTAATCAGTATGTAGCTAAAGCACAACAGATACAGGCTAACGTGCAACAGAACATGCTTTCACAAGCACAAGCACAAACCATCCTTGCATCTGACATGAAGCGCCTCATTGCTGAAAATCCAATGATGGCTGATCGTATTCGTAAGGTGTATAACTCACACACTGGTCGTGGTGATTGGGATGTTCGTCCGGTAGAAACTGCACTCACTGCTAAAGCTAAAGAGGATGAAGCACAGAAAGCAATGATTAGTCTGCTTAAATCTGATGCTGAGAAAATATTTAATAGTGGTGTAGGTAATAATTTTGGTATGAAGAGTAGTGCTGAAATCTTCCAGCATCTAGTAAACCGTACAGACACTGGTGTTCGTATGGCTACTGCTGTTCAGGCGAATGCTCTAATTGAACACACTAACAAAGCTATGACCATTGGTAGCATGAATGAATTCTTTAGCAATGCTACTATAGGTGCTCAAGCTGCACGTGTTGAGGTGAATACTAGGCTACAACAGCAACTACTTGCAGAGGGGCTTGATCTAAGTAAACCAATTCCACAACTTACAGAAGCACATAGAGCACTCATCACTAATGCTTATGTTCAATCTAAACAAGCTGAACGTAATGCACTTGAAGGTGCTAGGGCGATGCTGACAGATAGGCTTCGTGCTAACCCGGGAATGGAAGCTAACATTGTAGCTTCCACTATGAAACTACTGGATGCTCAACTAGCTAACACTCCCACTACAGCATCTTTTGATGATATGTTGAATACATTAAAAGCTGATGCTACTTCAAAAAATGTAAACGCACAAACACTCGTTGCAATACAACAGCTACGAGATTTAGCTCTTAAAACTACTTGGGGTGATGATCTTATAAATATGGCAAAAGACCCCGGTCTAGCCAGCGAGTTACGCAACCGTTTCCCCGGTAATGAGGCAGTAGATGCATATCGTGACTGG
>OGVJ01000036.1_pt1 | contig 13234 bp, 25 predicted proteins | sample 1575741 | NCBI WGS metagenome assembly OGVJ01 (sample SAMN07581528, study PRJEB24739) | freshwater metagenome | place: Singapore | collected 2015-01 | reverse complement strand
GTTTCCCAGTCACGATAAAGGTCGGCATCACTGCAAAGGTTGCACATATCGAATACGATCCAAATCGCACATCACGTATTGCACTTCTACATTATGCAGATGGCGAGAAGCGTTACATCATTGCTCCAAATAAATTGCAGCAGGGCGATGTAATTGAAAATGGTCCAAAGGCAGATATCAAGCCAGGCAATAACTTGCCACTTCGTAATATCCCAGTCGGTACCGTGGTTCACGCAATTGAAATTCGTCCAGGTGGCGGTGCCAAGATTGCACGTTCAGCTGGCGCTTCAGTACAGCTAGTTGCAAAAGAAGGTTCACTTGCACAACTACGTATGCCATCTGGCGAAATTCGTAACGTTGATGTTCGTTGCCGCGCAACTGTTGGTGAAGTTGGAAATGCAGAGCAATCAAATTTAAATCTTGGTAAAGCTGGTCGTAACCGTTGGAAGGGCATCCGCCCAACCGTTCGCGGTGTAGTTATGAACCCAGTTGATCACCCACATGGTGGTGGTGAAGGTCGTACCTCTGGTGGCCGTCATCCAGTTTCACCTTGGGGTAAGCCTGAGAAGCGCACTCGTAAGAAGAAGGCGTCTGATCAGTTAATTGTCCGTCGTCGTAAGTCGAATAAGAATCGATAAGGAGTAGACCCGAATGCCACGTAGTTTGAAGAAGGGTCCTTTCGTGGACGGTCATCTATCAAAGAAGGTAGATGCTCAAAACGAGAAGAACACTAAGAATGTGATCAAGACCTGGTCACGTCGTTCGATGATCACTCCATCAATGATCGGACACACAATTGCAGTTCATGATGGTCGTAAGCACGTTCCAGTATTTATTACTGACGCGATGATCGGCCACAAGCTTGGTGAGTTTGCACCAACGCGCACATTTAAGGGACACGTTAAGCAGGATGCGAGGGCAGCTCGTGGCTAATAACTCAGTTACAGATGCAACAACAGCAAAAGCTGTACTAAATAACATCCGCCACACACCACAAAAGGCGCGTCGTGTTGTTGATCTAATTCGCGGACAGCGCGCAGATCAAGCACTTAATGTTCTTAAGTTTGCACCACAGGCTGCAGGTCAAGATGTTTACACACTTCTTGCATCAGCTGTTGCAAATGCAAAGCAGAAGAATCCAGCGCTACGCGATGCGTCAGAGCTATGGGTTACTGAAGCGCTAGTTGATGAAGGCATCACCATGAAGCGTTTCCGTCCACGTGCACAAGGTCGTGGTTTCCGCATCAATAAGCGTTCATCACATATCACTGTGGTGGTTTCAACAGCTAAGAAGGGAGCGAAGTAAATGGGTCAGAAAGTAAACCCACACGGTTTCCGTCTTGGTGTCACCACTGATTTCAAGTCACGTTGGTATGCAGACAAGCTTTACAAAGATTACGTAAAGGAAGATGTCGAAATCCGTCGACTAATGAAGAAAGATATGGAGCGCGCAGGCGTTGCTCGTATCGAAATCGAACGTACCCGTGATCGTGTTCGTATTGATCTTCACACTGCACGTCCTGGCATCGTTATCGGTCGCCGCGGACAAGAGGCAGATAACCTACGAATTCGTTTAGAGAAGCTAACCGGTAAGCAGGTTCAATTAAATATTCTTGAAGTTAAGAATCCAGAGATTGATGCACAACTTGTGGCACAAGGAATTGCAGAGCAGTTAGCTGCTCGTGTTTCATTCCGTCGCGCAATGCGTAAGTCAATGCAGAGTGCACTAAAGGCTGGCGCAAAGGGCATTCGTGTTCAGTGCGGTGGTCGTTTAGGTGGCGCAGAAATGTCTCGCTCTGAGTTCTATCGCGAAGGTCGAGTGCCACTACATACATTGCGTGCAGATATTGATTATGGCTTCCACGAAGCACATACAACATTTGGTCGCCTTGGTGTAAAGGTTTGGATTTATAAGGGCGAAGTAATTGGTTCACGTGCAGAGCGCGATGCGGCAGCACTTGCAGCTGCAAAGGCGCCACGTCCAAAGTCTGATCGTCGTGGTCCTCGTGCACCACGTCGTGAAGCAGCTCCAGTTACAACTTCTACTGCAACTGTGACTGAAGTAGCGAATCAAGAAGGAGGCGCTAACTAATGTTGGTTCCACGTCGCGTTAAGCACCGCAAGCAGCACCACCCATCTCGTAGTGGTGCATCAAAGGGCGGAACACAGTGCGCATTTGGTGATTACGGAATTCAAGCTCTTGAGCCTGCATACGTAACTAACCGCCAGATTGAAGCTGCACGTATTGCGATGACCCGTCACATCAAGCGTGGTGGAAAGGTTTGGATCAATATTTATCCAGATCGTCCATTAACAAAGAAGCCTGCTGAAACTCGTATGGGTTCTGGTAAAGGTTCACCAGAGTGGTGGGTAGCAAACGTAAAGCCAGGTCGCGTTATGTTTGAAATTTCAGGTGTTACTGAAGATATTGCTTCAGAAGCTATGCGTCTTGCGATTCATAAGCTTCCAATGAAGTGCCGAGTTGTTCGTCGAGAGGAGGCGTAATTATGGCTACTACATCTACTACAGCCGAAGAGCTACGCCAGTTATCAGCAGAAGAGTTAACCAACAAGCTACGTGAATCAAAGGAAGAACTTTTCAACCTTCGTTTCCAAGCAGCTACCGGTCAACTTGAATCACACGGACGTTTAGGTGCAGTGCGCAAAGAGATCGCACGTATCTATACAGTGATTCGTGAACGCGAACTAGGAATTGGAGGTGCTGCATAATGGCTACAAACAATGCGGCAGAAGCACGCGGATTCCGTAAGACTCGCGAAGGCATCGTAGTAAGTGACAAGATGGATAAGACCGTAACCGTTCGAGTAGACGATCGCGTTAAGCACGGACTTTATTCAAAGGTTATGTCACGCTCCGTAAAACTAAAGGCACACGATGAAGCAAATACTGCTGGCATCGGTGATCGTGTTTTGATTATGGAAACTCGACCAATCTCATCAACCAAGCGTTGGAGAGTTGTAGAGATTCTAGAAAAAGCTAAGTAATAGACGAAGAAGTTAAAGAAGAGAGAAGAAGAAAATGATTCAACAAGAATCTCGACTACGAGTCGCAGATAACACAGGAGCTAAAGAGCTTCTCTGCATCCGCGTCCTTGGTGGAACTTCACGTCGTTATGCAGGCATTGGAGACATCATCGTCTGTTCAGTTAAGGATGCAATTCCTGGTGGACAGGTTAAGAAGGGCGAAGTTGTTAAAGCGGTAATTGTCCGCACCGTAAAAGAGAGCCGTCGCGCAGATGGTTCATATATTCGTTTTGATGAGAATGCAGCAGTGATTTTGAAGGCTGACGGTGAACCTCGCGGTACCCGTATCTTCGGTCCAGTTGCACGTGAACTTCGCGATAAGCGATTCATGAAGATCATCTCATTAGCACCGGAGGTGTTGTAATGGCGAAGATTCGTAAGGGCGATACCGTGCAAGTTATCGCAGGTAAGGACAAAGGCCAGACTGGCAAGGTTCTATCTGTAGATGCAAATCGCATTTTGGTTGAAGGTATCAATCGCGTAACCAAGCACACCAAAGAGACCACAGGTGATCGTGGTGCAAAGGTTGGCGGAATTCTTCATATCGAACGCCCAATTCATATTTCAAATGTCATGGTTGTTGGAGATGATGGCAAGGCAACTCGCATCGGATCTCGCAAAGATGATGCTGGCAAGAACGTGCGCGTATCACGTCGCACCGGAAAGGACATCTAATGTCAACCGCTGTTGATGTGCGCTTAAAGGCGCGTTACAAGTCAGAGATCGCACCTGCGTTACAGAAGGAATTTAACTTCTCGAACGTAATGCAGATTCCAACACTTTCAAAAGTTGTTGTGAATATGGGTGTTGGCGAAGCTGCTCGTGATTCAAAGTTAATCGAAGGTGCAATCCGCGATCTAACAACCATCACTGGACAGAAGCCACTAGTTACCCGTGCAAAGAAATCAATTGCGCAGTTCAAGCTACGTGAAGGTCAGCCAATTGGCGCACACGTAACACTTCGCAACGATCGCATGTGGGAATTTATGGATCGCCTACTTTCAATTTCATTGCCACGTATCCGTGACTTCCGCGGTTTATCACCAAAGCAATTCGATGGAAAAGGAAATTACACCTTCGGTTTAACTGAACAGGTTGTATTCCCAGAGATCGAACAAGACAAGGTAGATCGCCCACGCGGTATGGACATCACAATTGTTACTACAGCATCTAACGACGAAGAGGGACGTGCGCTTCTTAAGTTGCTCGGCTTCCCATTCAAGGAAGCATAAGGAGAATAAAAATGGCGAAGACATCTCTTAAAGTAAAAGCTAGCCGTAAGCCTAAGTTCAAGGTTCGCGGTTACACACGTTGCCAGCGTTGCGGTCGTCCGCATGCTGTCTATCAGAAATTTGGAATCTGCCGCGTCTGCTTCCGCGAAATGGCGCACCGTGGCGAACTTCCAGGTATCACAAAGGCTTCTTGGTAAACCAACTACTTGATAAGTCCAAGTAAGAATTACTTGGAAACTATCTCGAGAAAGAAAAATAACTAATGACAATGACAGATCCAATCGCAGACATGCTTGCACGTTTGCGCAACGCAAATGCTGCGTACCATGATTCGGTTTCAATGCCGTCTTCATCGGTAAAAGCTCGCATCGCTGAAATCCTTCAGCGTGAGGGTTACATCGCAGGTTTCCGCGTTGAAGAGAACGCTAATAGCGTTGGCAAGACCCTAGTGCTTGATTTGAAGTTCGGCCCAAATCGCGAACGTTCAATCGCAGGTCTGCGCCGCGTTTCAAAGCCAGGTCTTCGCGTTTACGCAAAGTCAACATCGCTTCCTAAAGTTCTTGGTGGCTTAGGTATCGCGATCATTTCAACTTCATCTGGATTGCTTACTGATAAGCAAGCCAACAAGCAGGGCGTAGGCGGAGAAGTTCTCGCCTTCGTATGGTGATTGCAGATGTCACGTATCGGTCGTAAGCCAATCAACGTTCCTTCAGGTGTTGAAGTAACTATCAATGGTCAAGATGTTGCAGTTAAGGGACCAAAGGGTTCACTTTCAGTTGCAATCACTGAACCAATTAAAGTTTCAAAAGAAGGCGATGTTTTAACAGTAGTTCGTCCAAATGACGAGCGTTTGTCACGTTCACTTCATGGTCTATCACGTACCTTGATAGCAAATGCAATTGAAGGCGTAACAAATGGTTATTCACTACAGATCAACATCGTTGGTGTTGGTTATCGTGTAGCTGAAAAGGGTAAGGATCTTGAGTTCCAGCTTGGTTACTCACATCCAATTCTTTTCCAGGCGCCAGAAGGAATTACTTTCAAAGCTCCTTCACAGACTGAATTAACAATTACTGGTATCGATAAGCAGTTAGTCGGAGAGACAGCTGCAAAGATCAAGAAGCTACGTAAGGCTGATCCATATAAGGGTAAGGGTCTTCGTCTACTTGGTGAACCAGTTCGTCGTAAGGCTGGAAAGGCAGGTAAGAAGTAATGGGAATCTCTGTAAAGGTTCGTAAGGGTTCGGCAACTAATGCCCGCGCTCGCCGTCACTTCCGTCTTCGCAAGAAGATTGCCGGAACCGCTGCGCGTCCACGTTTAGTTGTATCTCGCTCTGCACGTCACTTATTTGTGCAGATTGTTGATGATTCACAAGGCAAGACACTTGCATACGCATCAACTATGGAAGATGCGCTACGTAAGTCATCTGCAGATAAGACTGGAAAGTCCAAAGAAGTTGGCGCGCTAATTGCTAAGCGTGGCAAAGAGGCTGGAGTTTCAGAGGTGGTCTTTGATCGCGGTGGAAATAAGTACCACGGTCGCATTGCAGCACTTGCTGATAGCGCACGAGAGAATGGATTGGTCTTCTAATGGCTGAAATTACAAATACTTCTAGTACTTCACAAGAAGGCGGCAAAGAAGACACACGCGGAAAGCGTGGCGGTCGCGGTCGTGATCGTCGCGAAGATTCACCACGCGAGAAGAGCCCATATATCGAGCGCGTAGTTTTCATTAACCGCGTATCAAAAGTTGTTAAGGGTGGTCGCCGCTTCGCATTTACAGCTCTAGTAGTTGTTGGCGATGGCAACGGTCTAGTTGGAATTGGTTATGGAAAGAGCAAGGAAGTTCCACAAGCAATTTCAAAGGCAGTTGAAGAGGCGAAGAAGTCATTCTTCAAAGTGCCACGTATTCAAGGAACAATTCCACACCCAGTTCAAGGCGAAAAGGCAGCGGGCATTGTGCTACTTCGTCCAGCTGCTCCTGGTACCGGTGTTATCGCTGGTGGTCCAGTTCGTGCAGTACTTGAGTGCGCAGGAATTACAGATGTACTAACTAAGTCACTCGGTTCAAACAATGCAATCAACATGGTGCATGCAACTGCAGTTGCGTTAAAGCAACTCGAAGCGCCATCAACAATTGCAGCGCGTCGTAACCGTCCACTAGAAGATGTTGCTCCTGCTGCGATTATTCGTGCAGCGCAACAACCAAGCGAGAAGGTAACTGATAAAGCTACCGACAAGGTAGGTGCGTAATGCCACGTTTGAAAGTTACCCAAATTCGTTCGAAGGTTGGCAATAAGCCAGAGCTACGCGACACTTTGCGTTCACTCGGTTTAAAGCGAATCAACGATGTTGTTGTTAAAGAAGATCGTCCAGAGATCCGTGGCATGGTTCATGCAGTTCGCCACTTGATCAAGGTCGAGGAGGTTGAATAAAAATGACGCTAAAACTTCATCATTTACGTCCAGCACCTGGTGCTAAGAAAGCTAAGACTCGTAAGGGTCGCGGTGAGGCATCTAAGGGAAAGACTGCAGGTCGTGGCGGTAAAGGAACACGTGCACGTAACACAGTTCGTGCTGGTTTCGAAGGTGGACAACTTCCACTAGTAATGCGTCTGCCAAAACTTCGCGGTTTTAAGAACCCAGCGCGCGTTGAATATCAGGCAGTTAATGTCTCAACAATTAATGAGCTATTCCCTAAGGGTGGCGAAGTATCTGTTGCAGATTTAATTAAGGCCGGAGCGGTTCGCGATAGTCATCCAGTTAAAGTACTTGGTAATGGCGAAATCAGCGTAAAGGTAAATGTAACTGCACATGCATTCTCAGCATCAGCTGCTGAAAAGATTGCTGCTGCAGGTGGTTCAACAAAAACGCTTTAAGACGAAAACAAAGAAGTTAGCGAGTAGGAGAAGATCTAATGCTTTCAGCATTTGGTAAGGCTTTTAAAACACCGGACCTTCGAAAGAAGATCTTCTTTACTCTCTCAATCATGGCGCTATTTCGCTTTGGTTCAGTAGTACCAACTCCTGGCGTTTCGTATAGCAATGTCCAAGAGTGTTTGTCCCAAGTGCAATCTGGTGGCTTATTTGGTCTTATCAATCTCTTCTCTGGTGGCGCGTTACTACAGCTCTCTGTTTTCGCACTTGGCATCATGCCTTACATCACCAGTTCGATTATCGTGCAGCTTTTAACTGTGGTGATTCCACGCTTTGAAGCGCTAAAGAATGAAGGCCAATCTGGAACTGCAAAGTTAACTCAGTACACACGTTACTTAACAATTGGTTTAGCAATTTTGCAGTCAACTGGATTAGTTGCAGTTGCACGCACCCCAGGTCGTTTGATTAGCGGATGTTCACTTCCAATCATTCCGGATGCTTCCTGGCAGCGAATTGTTACCATGATCTTTGTAATGACTGCTGGTACTTCGGTAATCATGTGGCTTGGTGAATTGATCACTGATCGTGGTGTTGGTAACGGTATGTCTATCTTGATCTTTACCTCAATTGCCGCAGGATTCCCAGGAAATCTTTGGAGCATCAAGCTACAAAAGGGCTTGTTCGCATTCCTATTCGTACTTGCAGTGGGTGTCTTGGTTGTTGCTGCGGTGGTATTCGTTGAGCAAGCTCAGCGCCGTATCCCGGTGCAATATGCAAAGCGCATGGTGGGTCGCCAAACTTATGGCGGAACCAGTACCTACATTCCAATAAAGGTAAACCAGGCGGGCGTGATCCCAGTTATCTTCGCATCTTCATTGCTCTACATCCCATCGCTGGTAGTTAACTTTACAAACAGCACTGCAGCTTGGGCGGTTTGGATTTCACGTAACTTTGTTAAGGGTGATCATCCAATTTATATTGCTGCATATGCGCTATTAATTATTTTCTTCACCTACTTCTATGTCGCAATTACATTTAATCCAGATGAAGTTGCAGATAACATGAAGAAGTACGGTGGCTTTATTCCAGGTATTCGCGCTGGTAAACCAACTGCTGAATATCTACAGTATGTGCTCTCACGTATTACTGCGCCAGGTTCTCTATATCTAGCGCTAGTTGCGATTATTCCAATTGGTGCATTGATTCTCTTCGGTGCAACTCAGAACTTCCCATTTGGTGGAACCGCGATTCTGATTGTGGTTGGTGTTGGTCTTGATACTGCTAAGCAGATCGAATCACAACTACAGCAGCGCAGCTACGAGGGATTTCTAAAATAAGAATGCGCAATTAATGAGATTAGTCCTGGTAGGTCCACCAGGTGCAGGTAAGGGAACTCAAGCTCAATTTCTTGCCGCGCACTTTGCAATTCCACATATCTCTACAGGAGACATTTTTCGCGCAAATTTAAAGGGAAATACTCCGCTTGGAATTGAAGCGAAGAAATACATGGATAAAGGTGAATTAGTTCCTGATTCAGTCACCAATGACATGGTTAAAGATCGTTTAAATCAAGACGATCTGGCAAATGGATTCTTACTTGATGGTTATCCACGAAACGTGGCGCAAGCAGAGGTACTACGTGCAGTGCTTGCAGAGAAAGAGACGCCACTACATGCAGCGCTTGAATTAAGCGTTGATCAAGATGAAATTATTGCCCGACTCTCTGGTCGTCGTTCATGTACAGAATGTCAGCGCCCATTCCATATTACAAATGAAAAACCTGCAGTGGATGGCATCTGCGATAGTTGCGGTGGCAAACTAATTCAGCGCGAAGACGATAAAGCGGAAGTTATTAAGCGTCGCTTAGAAGTTTATGCAGAGCAGACTGAGCCAATCATCTCTTTCTATCGCAGCGAAGGGCTATTGATTACTATCTCTGCAATGGGTCCAGTAAATGAAATTACTGAATCTGCAATTGCGGCACTTTCTCGCGTAAAGTAACACTCATGGCGATCGAGTTAAAAAACCTTGATCAATTAATAACTATGCGTCGCGCTGGTTTATTAGTTGGCGAAACTCTGCAGTTACTTCGCGAAACGATAAAGCCAGGGATGACGACTTCTGCACTAGATGCACTTGCGGCTGCGGGAAGAGTGGAAGATGCTCGAGAGTGGTTCCGCAAGTGCGCTGATCTCGATGAGGATCAAGTAACTGATGCAGCAGAACGGGCTCCCGCTTAGGAAGTATCCACATCACTTTCATGAGCTACCTGATTCACATATCGCTTTAGACCATTATCTCCCAATGCGTGGTTCGCATCTGCAATCAATGCAAAGAACCCAACGTAAGCGAAATGGAGAAGATATGGCGAAGTTGAATAAGAAGGATGCAGGAGCAGAGCGCTCCAAGAAGAATGTAATCAATCAGGAAGAAGTTGATTACTCTCTTAATGACGTGCTGCTACGTGGTCGTGTTTCAGCGCCGGCGATTTCAAAAGAGCTTCCCAGCGGAGATAAAGTGGTTGAATTTCGATTGATTGTGAGCCGTGATCAGCGGCAAGGGGTAGACACTCTCGATATCGCTGCGTGGAGCGCGAAAGCCCGAAAGTGTGCGCTCTCTTTGCATGCTGACGAATGGGTTGAAATAGCAGGGTCTATCCACCGACGCTTCTGGCAGAGCCCAGCTGGCCTCAGTAGTCGATGGCAGATAAGCGCCGCTGAGATAGTGCGCCTGTAATACCTATTCTCGATACTCTTACGCCATGGCTAAGACTCCAGTCACCGAAGTTTTCACTACCCTCAAGAGCTATGCTCGCAAACTCTCAGATGGCGAGAGAACTCCAGCCGAAATCGCTGCCGCTCTCAACGACTGGGCTCATGAGAGTGGACAGACGGTGAAAGCTAAAATCAGCGAAGAGGTTGAAGCCGCTGTATTAAGAATGGGATTTGTGAAGCGCGATGAGTTTGATGCGCTCGTTCGAGAGGTCAAGGCGCTCAAGAAATCCAGTTCCAGCGCGAGCAAGGTTGGTCGGTCAAAAAAGGTGGCCAGCTCAAAGAGCGCTCCAAAAAAGGTTGCAACTGCCAAGAAGAGAACACAACCGGTAAAGCAGAGTGCCAAGAAGGGTAAGAGCTGATGTCAGTTGAAGAAGAGAACAACCTCGTTGCGCAAGTACGAGCTGAATTGGAAGAAATTGATGCCAGCGAACTGGCCGAACATAGCGCACGCTTTGATGCGCTCCATCAAAAACTTCAAGAGTCGCTGAAATCTATCGACAACCTATAAATCCAAGATGAAAACTCGACTCGACTCTGAATTAGTTCGCCGAGAACTTGCTCGCTCTCGCGAACATGCAGCTGACCTCATCGAGTCTCGGTCAGTACTTGTCGCAGGTATTCCGGCTACTAAGCCGGCAACTCAAGTAGATGCCGAAACGTCCATCACTCTTCAAGGAAGGCGCGATGATTTTGTATCTCGTGGTGGGCATAAGTTGGCAGGTGCGCTTGAAGTCTTTAAAGGTGTGGAGGTTAAAGGTAAGAAGTGCCTGGATGCAGGCGCATCAACAGGTGGATTCACCGACGTTCTTCTGCGTCAGGGCGCAGCGCTGGTTGTCGCAGTTGATGTGGGCTACGGCTAACTCGCTTGGGAACTGCGTCAAGATCCTCGAGTAAAGATTTTAGATCGGACAAATATTCGCCATCTAACCGGCGAACAGGTAGGAGAAGAGATTGAGTTAGTAGTTGCGGATTTGTCATTTATCTCGCTCTCATTAGTTCTTCCTGCTTTAGCTGCGGTCTCAAAACCAGATGCTGATTTTCTCTTAATGGTTAAACCACAATTTGAAGTTGGACGGGAAAAGTTAGGAGCAGGAGGAGTCGTTCGCGATCCCAGTCTTCGCCGCAGCGCGGTTCTGGATGTCGCTGAATCTGCATACGATGTCGGTTTAGGCACTCTCGGTATTGCAGCGAGCCCACTTCCTGGTCCTGCCGGTAATGTCGAATATTTCTTATGGCTACGACGTGGTGCTCCAGCTATTGATGAGAGCGCGCTTGACCAAGCGATTGCTTCGGGGCCAGAGTGATGGCTCAGAGATCCGTCGCTCTCGTCATTAGCCCTTCAAGACAAGAGGCGCTAGCCGCAGCGCAAGAATTAGTGCCACTGCTTAGCACAGCGGGTATAGCGCTTTACACAATCTCTGATGTTGAAATTTCCGGAGTGACAAAGTGCATTCATAGTCAATTGCCGGATCTCGAAGCGGCAATTGTATTAGGCGGAGATGGAACGATCCTACGTGCTGCTGAGATTACCTTGATGCGCAATATCCCGCTTTTAGGAATAAATATGGGGCATGTTGGATTTATGGCAGAGGTTAATCGGCCAACGATTGCTGCAATAGCCGATTGCATTATCAACGCCAATTATGTAACCGAAAATCGGATGGTTCTTGGTTTTGCTGTTCAACGCGATGGAAAAGAGATCGGTTCTGGGTGGGCGCTCAATGAAGTCACTGTTGAGCGAGATGGAACCACAATGGTAGAACTTTTTGTTGAAATCGATTCACGTCCACTTTCGCATTGGGGATGCGATGGACTCATCTGTTCAACTCCTACAGGTTCAACTGCATACGCTTTCAGCGCTGGCGGTCCAGTTGTTTGGCCGGAAGTTGATGCGCTAGTACTTCTACCGATATCAGCGCACGCGTTGTTCTCACGCCCCATGGTGGTTTCACCCAAGTCTGAAATCATCGTCACGATTGAATCAACTGATGCCCTTCTCTCTGCGGATGCATTGCGAAAACTCCCATTAAAACAAGGCGATAAAGTCCATATAACTCGCAGTTCGCAGGTAATCAAGTTATCTCACGTTTCAAAGACGCTCTTTACCGATAGATTGGTTGCAAAGTTCAAACTTCCAGTTGAAGGATGGCGCGGTGAGTGAGCGCTCTTACTTAGAAGAAGTTTCTATTCGCAATTTAGGGGCAATCGAACAATCCCAGCTCGAGTTAGGTCCAGGTCTCAATGTTCTTACCGGCGAAACCGGCGCGGGCAAGACCATGATTTTAACTGCCCTGAACTTGGTACTTGGTGGCAAGAGCGATAGCTCCTTGGTGCGTCATGGCACCGAACGATTGATGGCCACAGCCCAATTTTCTCTCCCTGTTTCTCAGCAGAGTGCGCTAGAAGAGATTGGCGCAGAGATTGAAGAAAACTCGATAATTATTTCTCGTACGGTTAGTGCAGATGGAAAATCGAAGGCCATTTGCGGGGGAGCAACTGTTCCAGCCGGAACATTGGCCGAACTCACCAGCTCTCTTATCGAAATTCATGGTCAATCAGCTAATTCACAGATAATCAAACCAGCACGACAGAGAGAACTTCTTGATCGTTTCGGTGGAGCTGCCATTGCTGGCGCTCTTACGAGTTATCAATCACAATACAATGAATATCTAGCGCTGAAGGAGCGATTAGTAGCGCTCAAAGCTAATGCCAGTAAGCGAGATGGTGAAATTGCACAACTGCAAGATTTTCTGACGGCTTGGAAAAAATTGAAAGCTACGCGCGGCGAATTTTTGCGAACAGATGATGAAATCAACCGCCTATCCAGTGTCGAAGATCTCCGCATAGCCTCATCCGGTGCCCAATCAGCCCTTGATAGCGAAGATGGCGGTGCCCTCACTGGGTTGCATTCAGCCAAGCGATTTGTAGATTCGGCCAAAGCGAAAGACTCAAAATTGGAGGAGATAGCCGATCGAATCGCAGAGAGCCTATATATTCTCGAAGACGCTGCATCTGATCTTGCTTCGTATGCAAGCGCTCTCGAAGCCGATCCTGAAAGATTGAATCTGCTGCAAGAGAGAAAGGCAGAACTTAACAACTTTCTCAAACGGTGGGCTGGAGCTGGTGGACCGGATGAAGAGCTAGTGCTGATGGCTGAAAAAGCAAAAGGCGCTCAAGCGGCTATTGCAGATTTGGAATGTGGCGAGGAACGTACAGCTGAGTTAGTGCTAGAGTTGCATGCGATAACGAAAGAGTTGATTTGCACTGCGCAAGCACTCACAAACGCGCGAGTAAGTGCAGATAAATTACTC
>OGVJ01000035.1_pt1 | contig 13476 bp, 22 predicted proteins | sample 1575741 | NCBI WGS metagenome assembly OGVJ01 (sample SAMN07581528, study PRJEB24739) | freshwater metagenome | place: Singapore | collected 2015-01 | reverse complement strand
AACTTAGCCAAAGCAACCTGCACCACTTCCTTCCCATCTCCAAATATTCCAAATTTTGCTTTCCCCGTTAAAACTTCGCGTCTGCCCAGCAAACTAACCTCCCTACTCATTAGGGCAATTCGATAATCCTCCAATACAGATTTATGAACGCCTTGCTTGATTTTTCCGTAGTTGTAATTTAATTTATCAAATTGAATTACAACTACGGAAAAATCAAGCAAGGCGTTCATAAATCTGTGATTTTTAGTTTTACGAATAACAATCCAAAACCAGCAGTGATTGAATTTGCCAATGCAGAATGCGGATGTACACAACCTGAGTACAATCAAAAACCTATTTTAAAAGGTCAAAAAGGCACCATCAAAATTACATACACAGCTCCAGCAATGGGCGTTTTTAAAAAGAAGGTGACTTGATTACTGGATCACCAAACTCTGGTGCAATCTGTTGCAGTCGTCTCTTGATATTGACTGCTTCTTGTGTAGCGCCATCTTTAACAGCCTTTTTATAGGCTCCTAGTTGTGCGCCGTATTCGTTCCAAAAGTTTTGTACATTTGGTCGAGCAAATACTTCATCAACTTTGCCGCCGCCAACTACAACATCAAGGGCGTAGTTACTAATATCAACTGCACGCTTTGCCTTACCAGCAATAAGGAGTGGGTCTGCAAGCACTCGAAATGCTGCATCAACTGCACCGGATACTGCGCGATAGAAAAAGCCTGAGCCTTCTACAGCCTCTGGTGTAATGAGGTTTGCAACTTGGCGACCAGGTGAGTACTTAGCTGCCTGGGTAGCATCTAGTGCATCCTGAAATAAATCATCTTTGTTCTGTGCAGCAAGGGCTGCGATGTTGCGTTCTTCTGTAGTACCAGAAGAAGCGATGTCGCTGAGCTTCTCGCCAGCTGCTACACGCATTGCTACGTTTACGCGGTCTTGGCCATATTTAGATATAGCCTTATCAATGCGACCTGGGTTAAATACCTTGTCGCCTTTATCGTTAGCACGGGTCCAAGCATCTGCAATGTTCTTTTGCTCTGCGACCATAATCGCACCGGTACGATAAGCACGAGTTGTAAGGTCAGATACCTCTTGTAAACCCTGAAGTAAAGCACCACCTGTGTAATGCCAAGCGCTACCAAGCCAGCCACGCTGTGGCTTTTCTGCAGGATTCTGCTCTCCCGCTACGCGCTTAAGCGCTGCTTGCTGGTCAGGTGACTTAGATGCGTATGCTTGCTGTGCAACCTTAGAAGGAAGGTTAGATAGTTCTCTATGCACTGATAGCGTTGTCTGCAACGCTGCCATTGCCTTCTGTTCTTCTGGTGTCAAATTTGCTGCAGCCGCAACTGCTTTCAAATTCTCAGGCACTAATCACCTCGCGCAACTGCCTCCGAATACAAGATAGCAATAGAGCCGTCTGTATCGAAAGGTAGAAGTTTTGCTAAAGTATCTGAAGTTTTCATTGAAACTTTTGTCATACCAAGGATTGAGGATCCTTCTCCTGGACCTCTATCTGTGCCAACCATAATGTCTTCATCTGGACGAGCTGATTCATCAAAGAGTCTTGGTGCCTTAACTGCTGCATCGCGTACTACAGATGCTGGTGTTGGTCGTACAGATTCTGTCTTAGCAAGTGGCTCAGCGCTTTTAATCGCTTTTGTCTCTTTGCCTTCTCCGTATGAAGTTGAACCCATATCAAGTCTGTCTGTACGAACAGCATACTTGCCTGGACCTGATGCACCCGCTAACGGATTCATTGGCGCTGTTGTCATCGGTCCTCCTCTAAAGTCTCTAAGTCTTGCGTCATCTGTTCCCACGCTTGGCTTTCATCAACCTTACGATTAGCGTGGTAAATACTTAACTCTAATAATGAATCTAAAAATTCTGTTACTGCACTCGATAGGTGCGCTAAAAACTCTGTTACTAAAACTAATAAATGTGCAGGACGTACGGGAGGCGGTATTCTGTTGTTACCATTGCTCATCCCGTACGCCCTTCACTCATTAAGCCTTCTTGCCTTTGCGAGCTGTTCCGGCATAACCGAAGTCAACTTTTCCGCCTTTTACTGATCCTGCCTTTGTATCAACCTTGATTGGTTGTACTGGAGCTGGAGCGTGTGATCCCTTGTTCATATTTGCACCTCCTTCGGTTACGCTGCGCCGGTGATACCGGCTAGTAGTGTCGCTATATCGGGTTTTTGACCAGTAGCAGGGGCCATACCAGCTTGTTCTTGTGGAGGTTGCGCTGAGGCAGGAGCGGGGGCCGCACCTGCTACTGGAAGTTCTGGTGCCATAGGTTCTGGCTGTGGTTCTGGCATAAATACCTTCTCCACGATTGATTCAAGTGCTAATCCTTTTTGACGACCCTTGATAACCTCTGCGATACGAGAGACAATCTGTGAAGGGTCTTGCCCTTGCGCTGCGAGAGCAGGTATCGCCTGTGCATACTGGGCAACAGAAACACGAAGAGCATCACGCATTTCTTCAATATCAACACGCTGTTCCTCCTGTGTGACGTTAAGGTCCATAGGAATCTCACGACGTACATAGTCGCGTGAAACCAACTTGTCGGACCGCATCTGAAGAAGTGCAATGATTGCGCGTGATGGGTCCATACCGGACATAATTCCGTAACGGACTTCTACGCCATATTCACCCTTGATGTCACGACCAGGTGTGTACTTAAGAACATACGGTGTTCCATCCTCTGAACCCTTGATGGTCTTCTGTATTTTGCTAAATAACTTCTCGTCTACTTCAAAGCAGAGGCCGATAAGATCGCTAAACATTCTAGCGAATTGGGCTTGTGCGGATTTAATTTGAGTATCAAATCCAGCCTGTAGTTCTTGAACGCCACGACCAGTAATAACACTTGCGTTGATTTGTCCTGAACGGGATTCAGGGTAACGAGCGCCAAGCCGTAGTTCACGTTCGAGCACTCCTGACTCGGTAAAGACTCCTGGTGGTAGTTCTAAGCCTACACGACGGATATTCTGTGGCTGAGCAGAACGCATAATAGAATCTGGACCAAGAGCAAGTTCTTGCACATCTTGTGGGATAGCAATAGGTGCTTGGATAGATTTTTCTGCGGCTTGAATCTGCAAGATTGCAAAGCGAGCACGAGCAAGTTGTACTGCCAAGACATCATCGAACTGACCGCGTGCTTGGCCATCAAGAGATGGACGCATTGCAACACGTACAAGACACTTACCGATTGGGTTAGGTGTACGTACAAGAGTCAGGTTCTGACGCTCTGGCAAGTAGATAAGGTCTTGCTCAGCATCGTGGTAACGAACCATAGTGATATAAGGGTTACCAGGCTGATAGTTATTTTTCTTGTAAATCTGTTCTGCAAACTCTGGGTACTTAGCAGCCAAAGATTCTGTATCGGTATTCATTACCTGAGTCATAGAGACTACGCGACCAAAGCGGTCAATCTCTGGGTAGCAACCCCAAGGGTTAAGCAGGCGCATACGTGGGTTGTTAGAGTCGTAATCCATCTCGACCATACCAACCATCATTCCGTATGTGTTGTACCAGTCAGCACCTTCATACATCTGAAGTTGTAACTCTGATACGCCAACATAGAAGTTGGCAATACGGGTACGGGTATCTGCCATCTTGCGTGCTGAATCTGAAACCATATTAGATGCAGAGCAGTTAAAGGATGGCAGTGGTGCCATTGCTTCTGCTAAGTCACGGGCTGCAACGTCAATAAAGTTGGCAACGAGTGGCTTAGGGTAATCGTCGGAGAACATCGAAGGATAGACCTTTGACAGATCTCCTTGACGCACCGAAAGTACATCACGCATACGCTGGTCGCGTGCTGCGTACTTGGTCTGCAGACGACCTAACTTAGCGTTAACTTCTTTCGGAGTTAGCATATTTTTCCTTTGTTATACGAACATCTTGTTTTGATTAGCAAGCATTTCGTCTATGTTGACCTTGGTAAATTTATTAAGGTTACATATAGCGTGTGCTGGCTTTACGTTATCCACAGTATCTGTCCCACCCTTTGAGACAGGTATTACGTGGTCTAAATGCAGTCCACGTTGCCAGCCTTTTAAGCCAACTTTACGTGGTGCAGTTAAATCTATTTCTTGAAAACATATATGACAAGAAGTTCCCCACTTGTCAAGTATGTCTTGTTTATTATATTTTTCTACACGAGTTCCGCGTTTTGCTATTTCTCTTCTACGCATTGCTGCCTGATGAGAGTCTTTATTATTTTTATAGTATTGACGCTTTTTAACGCTAAGACTTTTATTATTATCTATATTATATTGATGTAAATAACTTTTAATTTTTTCTTTATTTAATTCATAATAAACTTTATGTTTGGCAATAATATCTTTTTTATTCTTCTCGTAATGTTCTTTAGCCCATTCTTTACGAGCTATTTTACAAGGATCGCAAGGAATTTCTTTGCGAGACATATGCCTTCGCCAAGCAGATGTTGTACCACAAGGTTTAAGTTTTCTCATACAAAAGTTTTATTCTGCTCCATTAAGTATTCATCCACATTAATCACGACTCGCTTTCGTTTCTCAGCACTTGTGAGGAACGGATTCTTAAGGTGGTGCGTTGCGTACTGACCATAGTTGAGCATCTCGCGTGCTCGAATCTCGCAGAACCACAAGGCCATCACCATATCGGTCTTACCTTTGGTGGTCGGTGTCCACGTGATTAACTGCTCTATCAAGGACTTGACATTCTCAGTCTGATCACTTGGTAGGTGTATCAAGTTATCTCTATGGTGTTTGCCATCGTGTTGCTTGGTACCGAATAAGGTAGCCATAGATGCAACGCCGAAGCCTGCATCCCATTTGTTCTGGCCAGTGTGGTGTTCTTTAAGCAGAACGCCGCGACTTGCTAAAAATTGTTTAATGCCTTCATCTTGGGTAAGAAATGCTTGGAAAGCGTTCTTCTCAATAATCCATTCTGACGGACTGTATAGTTGAGTCCAGTTAATGATAATGTCGCGGATCTGCTGAGGCGACGGACGTGTAACTTTCAGCGCATCTAAGATATAACGCTTAGAGGTGTTGCGGTCTACGGCGTAACAGATAGCTGCTGTATCTCCGACAATAGCTGGGTCCATACCGCAGACAATAGAAAAGCCGCTAATATCCTTTGGATGACCTGGCCACCCAGGTTCTAACCTGCCCGACTTACGCATTCCATCTATAGAACCTTTCACACAAACTGGGTCAAAGGCAGCGTTTTCGGATACATCCTGCTGTTGGTATACCAAGGCCCAGGTACTTGCATCCATCGCTTGACGTTCGTTGTAAAGGTTACGACCAGACCAGCGGGGGTATAGACCCTCTTCATTCTTTTCAGACTCTGACTGTCCATCAAAGGGCATATCAGATGCTGGCCAGAGGGTAACCCACTTATCAGGATCTTCGTGTGCTTCAAGAAGGGCTGGCATCGCCAGATACTTCCAAGGAACTAGGCCGCCTGGGTATCTATCTTCCTGACGCAGTTCTCGGTATAGGTCTACCGAGGCTACGCGGGTACCAATCACAATCAACTTACCTGTTGGGTTAAGACGAGATCTAACGTCCTGGGTTAACCAGCGAATCTGCTTCTCAAACTCGTTAGCGTTTTTCAGCGTTACCGCGTCATCTACAATAATCATATCGGCACGCTTGCCGTAAATCTGACCGCCGATACCGACGGCCTCAATGTTCGGGTCCTTTTCAGATGACTCACGGAGTTCATCACCGAAGGTGACGCGGGTTGCCTGCCACGAAGCTGACTTAGAGTTAAAGCCAACACCAGCAGCGTAGGCTGCCTGCAGGTCTTGATACATTGGGTGAGTCAAGCGTTGCTTGATAGCGTACAAGAAGTCTGCGGCTAACTGCTGAGTCTGTGAGACTATCAAGACTCTAAAGTTCGGATTGCGACATACCTGCCAGGTTACATAGTCCACCGTAATCGTGATGGACTTGGCGTGGTTTGGCGGGATGTTAATAAGAACGCGGTTTGAGGCAAGGCCCGGTTCAAACTTCATAGAAGGGTGTAACCAAGACGGCTCACGTCCTTCAATCACATCTACCAAGTTCTGCTGATGTGGGAAGGTGCGGCTATGTAGAAACCTCTGGCGGAACTCTGCGAAGGTCAGATCGTGAACATCGCCGGAGGCGAACTGCTTATCCTTCAAGCCTAGCCGGGTTCGGTCAACCTTATCCGCGAATTGCTTATCGGTGCGACGATAATAATCATACGTCTTCATACTCTTGCCTGCTTCGCCGCAAGCAAGTTCAATAGTTTTACCCTCAGCTACACAACGAAGGATTATTCGCTTCGCTATGTCTGCGCTGTTTTCACTCACTAATTACCTCGTTTGTTTAGATTGCAGATGGCGTGGGTTGGAGCCACGTTCTCTAGGCAATCCTGACCGCCTTTAGAGATAGGAGTTACGTGGTCTAAATGTAGACCGAATTCCCAACCTGCAACACCAATCTTGCGGGGAAGGGTTAAATCTATTTCTAGTTCGCATAGGTAACAAACTTGGCCGTACTCTTCGAGTATCTGCTCTAGGGTATACGGCTCATAGCCGTTACCCATCATTTTAATTTTGCGTTGGCGAGCCTTGATGATTGCCTTATTAGGGTTCTTTCGGTAAGACTTGCGATTGTACTCACGGGTCTTATCCGCATTCTCTCTAGCCCATTGACGGCCCTTGATATCACGATGCTCTTTATTTGCTTTGTAGTACTCTTTGGCATAAGCCAAGCGAGCCTCGCGGTTCTTCTGGTAATTGGCCGCGTTAATGGCTTTAAGTTCTTCTTTGCTTTTAGCCACGAGTGCCTCCAATCAAAGAAGAAGCCAACACCGACAAGTAGTGGCTGGAGTGGACAACCTAGGAATCGAACCTAGAACCTTCGGTTCTTCACACCGACGCTCTGCCTATTGAGCTAGTGGTCCAAAAGCCCCACCAGTCCCGGAGGACGGTGGGGAGCTAAGATTGTAGGCCCAAGCGATGTAGTCGCGTGACTAGGGATCTCTCTTGGGCTTGTAAAAAAACGGGCCGAAATCAGATTTTGATTTCTATACCAAGTTGAGTATGAGTTTTATACCCAGCTGATTGTTTCATATTATGAGATTAAAAAATTAATAGACCTATCCCACCTTGTAGTGCCGTAAGGCACTGCTTCGGGCTTAGCGCCCGAACGAGCCACAGCGAAGTGAGGGGTAAGTCTCGCTTCGGCCTAGGGGCCTACGCGAAGGGTCTAACCCCGTAGCGTAGCAGCTCGTAACCTACTTCTCGGGTAGTTTACTCCCCTACTATATATTAGGCGCTAAAAAAAGACCACTTTGCGTATTCGGTACTGTGATTTACGGCACATCTACATAACCGCAGGTCAGAGGCCATATTACGGATCTCACTTTAGCAAATATATTTTGTTGGGGAGTACAGGGACCACCCGCGCCAAACTTAAGCATCTGGGGTCGGTCGCGGTCTGTTGCAGGGTTATCCCCACCCCCTGCCCTGCCTGTGGATAAAGGTTGTGGATAAGTTTTGCAGAAATTTGCAGAGTAAAAAGTGGATGGCGTGCTGCACTATCGGCACCATATACCATATATCTCTCACGCTCACTATCTGCCAGGAATTACCAGCCAACCAGATCACCAGCCAACCAGCGGCCACGATTTCCCGCAGCTCATCCGCTGCCGGTGCCAAGCTATCGGCCACGCTGCGGCCGCGACACGCTGCAAATTGCCTAATCAAATGGTCTTGCCATATAGGGGAGACTCACCTACACTTTGACATAGCAGCCAACACCTAACAAGCTGCGAGAGAAGAGAAAAAATGAGTACAGAATTAAAGATAGATACAGATCCACGCGCTTGGGTTGGTTGCTTGGGTTGCTATAACAGCGGCCTACTCAATGGCGATTGGATTGACGGCCTTGAGGCCGCAGATATTTCTCAAGCTGTAAAGGTAAAGATTGGCGATCCTGCAATTTATGGCGAGAATTGCCAGGTGTGCGTCAAATGCGGATCGGATGAGTTTTGGGTATTCGATCACGAAAATTTTTTGGGATTGATTAAAGGTGAGTGTTCACCTAGTGAGGCTCAAGAAAAGGCCGAGCTATTAAACGATTTGGCAGAAGATCAACGCGAGGCCTTTGCTGCGTATATTGCGTTAGGTTTTGAGCCAAATGTCTCATCCTTTGAGGATGCCTATATTGGAGAGTTTGATACCGATACAGCCCTAGCAGAATACTTTGTAGATGAGCTTGGATCGATAGACATTCCCGATAACCTGCGGCCTTACTTTGATTTTGAGGCCTATGGCCGCGATCTCTCTTGGGATTTCTCCAACCATAGCGGCCACTACTTTTGGAATCATTAATATGTTACTCACTACAGCGCAGCTATTCATTGGCGTGGCCTTGATAGTCTTGCAATGTCTAGCCTTATGGCTAGCGGTTGAGGCTATCTATTGGCTATTCTGCAAGGTAACAGGCAAGAAATACTAGTGGCGAGACTTTGGGAGATAGTGGCGGCGGCCGCTGCACCTATCTCTCAAGGCCGGCAACTAGGCCGGAGAAAGAAAGAGAAAAAGAAATGGGTATAAGTAAAGGGTTAAACTACAAGACGGGCCGCTGGTCTTTGGATTGTGATAAATGCGGCGAATTAGGTGCGCGGCGTGTGAAATGCCCGATTTTGTATTGTTATCCCGCACAACTATGCGCGGCCTGTGCTAAGGCCACCAAATTTCGATCAAAAAAGGCTCACACCGCTTGCTATGAACAGAAAGCGCAGGATGATTTGGCGCGTGTTGAGTTTCTTGCAGAAAATGGCAGCAAATGGGTTGTGACATCCGCGTGGGGAGATTGGTGCGATTGGGTACCTAACGGCCTTGTTGGTGTTTGCGCCTATCGTGGCGGCAATGCTGCGGGCAGAATTGGTGAGCCTGGCTATTTTCTAGTGCCTGCGGATGAATACAGCCAGCGCGGAGAAAATGGGTTTATCATTGACACCAGCCGCCACTATCAATTTTCCAACGATCCAACGCAGCTAGTGAGCAAGCAACTAGTCTAGGCGCGAGACTATCGGCCACCTGGTTAGGCAGGCGGCCGGTGGCCGGCGCCTAGCCGGTAACTACAAGAGAAAGAGAACAAGCTATGAAACAAGATACAAAACCAATGAGCGCGGTTATGCTAGTAAGCTGCCTGGCGGGAGATCTCTTAGCGGATCCCGCCATAGTAGTGGAGACTATACAAGAGGATGAGGATTTGCGCCGCGTAGTTCGATCCTATACAGCGGGAGATTTCACCTATTTGGATGTACTAGATACAGTAAAAGATTTCTTTTAGGCGCGTACTATCACACTCTCTCGCATAGGGGAGAGTGCGGTAGTCTGCACCTAACCGATAGGGCAGACCCTACCCGCAGACGCGGGAGAGGGAGAGAGTGAGAGAAAGAGGGCAAGTAAATGAGCGTAGATGTAGTGTTTTGGTACGCGGAAGAGATAGTAAATAAAGCGTACTTTACGGCTAAAAGTAAGGAAGAGGGAGAAGAGTTGCTTAGGCAACTTAATGACGGAGAGATATCCATAGACGATCTCCCTAATTTTTACTCTAAAAATAAAAATTATGAAGTCACAATAGATGAACCTATGTTTTTCCCAACGGAAAAAGAAGGGGAGAGAGTAAATGGATAAGTGTAAATTCTGCGGGTTACGCGGATTGGTTTTATCTACAGCTAATAACGACTATTCCTGCGAGCATTGTGGAGAGTGGCAAAATGCAATCCTTAATGACGTGTGGGAGATAACAGGTTATCAAGAAATATGTGATGAGTGTGGAGAAGTACACGATAACGATTTTAAGGGAGAGAGAGTATGAGCGAGCCAACGGGTGAATACCTATTCGCTAAGGCGGAGCTGTGCTACACGCTAGCGCAGAAGCAATTAGAGGAGATGCGGATAGCGGAAGCAATTAAGAATATCGAGAGAGCAAACCGAGCTATGTCTCGGATCTTTAACCTAGACGAGGGAGAGGGAGACAATGAGTAATGTAATTAACTTTCACCCTGCCAAGTACGACCTGATTAACCTCTATGAAGTGACCGACCCGCAAGGGGTGGCACAATGGGGAGGAGAGCGACCGCACGAAGCAATCGAATGGTATCAGCGAGCGCCTATCGGCTCTCGTGTGCTCGTCTCTGCGTGGTCATCAGATGAAGAGGACGCGGTGCTTGTCGGGCAGCCGATAGACATTACCCACATCATCAACCAAGCAATAGCCAGAGGAAGGGGAGAGTGATGAGCTGCGATAATTGCAAAGAGGAGGAGAGCAAGATGTACTGTATTACTTGTTACACCTTCAGCCCTACCTGCTGTGAGAAGTGTGGCTATTGCCTCAACTGCGAGAGAGTCTATTCGAGCTACTCTCTAGCCGATTGGAGGGGAAGGTAATGCTGTACTGGTTAGGAGTAGGGGTTATCCTGCTGATAGCCTATGGCCTTATAGTGTGGGAGGATAAAGTAAATGACCGATAGAAGAGTGGGTACTGCGCTTAACGCTGCGGTACGCCAACGCAATTACCGGAGAGCAAGAGATCGCGCTCTCGCCAAACTAGCACAAAGGTTCCCGGACGATTACCGGGAGCTGATGGAGAAGGAGAAGGAGAGCGATGAACAACTGGGTAAAAAGTGGCTTGATATTACTGGTGCTACTACTGCTAGCCTCGTGGGTACACGAGCCGACACTACCGTTACTGGATCACAAGCCCTACATAGTAGCGAGGACGAAGGCGACAGGGGAGGAGAAGCGTGAGAACAAACGGATCGCACGAGAATATAGTCGTGCTCTCGGATATACGCCAAGACAAACTGCGTGTCTTATCACCCTATGGACCCGTGAAAGCAGGTTTGACCACCTTGCCAACAACAAACGAAGTACGGCTTATGGAATTGCTCAACTCCTTGGAGAACGTAGTTCACGACCTGAATTACAAATCCTTCACGGCATACGATACATTGAACACCGCTTTGGAGGCGATTCGTGTAGCGCTCTCCGACACTCAGATAGAAGAGGGTGGTACTGAGTAGCTTGTGCTACAATAAGCACGCCTTCCTTTCTGTGGCCGACTAGCCCTCACCGGAGTTTCTAACCTCTTTCGCCGGTGGGGGTTAGTTATTTCTCATTACAATTACAGCAGAGGGAAAGGGTGCGGAGTTCTTACCATCGCCAAACTTTAATCGGCCTTTAATAAATCTAACCTCGTGCATAATGCAACTATCCCACCACCAGTTGGTATCAGTACGCGCTGGAACGAGAGCAACGACTGTCAGCCCCCCCCCTATTTGCGAGTGAGCGTACGCCATAAACTTTTTAATCGCCCTGCCGTACGGTGGATTAAGCCATACGACTCCACCTTTACTATCACTTGCCCAGTCTCTTTGTAAAAAATCTCTACGCATCGGCTCAGGATGATCGGGTCCGTACCAGTTGTCGGGTACCAAAGTGGATGACTGCAAGGCTGCTGCGTCGAGAGTAAAACTAAACTCACTGTTGAGCCTCTCGTAGAAAGCTCTTGGAGTAGTCCAGCTATCTGAGATTGATGAACGCATTCCATCTGTAAATCCTTTGGTCAATGTTTTTTAATCCAAACCTGTTCGTTCTTTCCCAGCAGTTCATACTCTCCGTCGTGGCGCAACATAAAGAGATCAATGCCAGGCTTAGGGCGCAGGTGTAGTGGTAGTGCATTACCCCAGTTGTAATCATCAAAGGCCATAATGCCACCGCTCTTTAGCATAGGCCACGATAGTTCTGCATCAAGTAGTACACCGACAGTTGTATGGTCTGCGTCTATGTAGATAAAGTCGTAGGTGTAGGAGCGAGCACGAGCTGTATCAAGTAGATAGCTGATAGTAGTTTCAGTAAAAGGTACAACTGGTGCGTTATTGTTAAGACGCTTTCTGTATATCTTGATAACCTCGTTAAAGTCTATACTCTTGTGGACTTCTTCATCGCTACCTTCCCACGTATCTACATCGTGAAGCCAACTATTCTTGCCAGTAAGTATGTTCTTGCATAGCCATTCAGTAGCATCTCCTGTATAGACACCAAGTTGTAAGAAACGTAGGTGCTCTTGCCCTGCTAGTGGACGTAGGTGCTTCTCAAAGTTGTGCTGTGCTGTAACTGCAAACCAGTTCGGGTACTTCTCAGCCTCCATTAACGTAAAACCCATCTCCCTTAAAACTGATACCACCTACCGCCCATACGCGAGTCATAGACTCGTGGCAACTAACACAGACTGGCATTACCTCTGTCTCATACATACTGCGCTCTATTGTGTAGGTGTTCTTGCACTTCACACACTCGTAGTCGTATGTCATATTTTCACCTTGTATGTTCCGTCATTGCTTAAACAGTAGGTAGCCATTTTGTAAGGACTTACTGGTTGGTCTGCATTATCAGTTGGGATCTGGTTTGCAACATCAAGTAGTTCTTGAATGTTCGGAAAGTAAGGCACAACTACCTCCATTGGGAGTGTTTTGCCATCTAGTTGTATTGGTTTGCCATCATATATGCCACCAACAAGCTCAGTATTAATCTTCATTTGGTTCTCCTCTTGCAATTCTAATTGCTTCTTTGAAAGCCCAGTCAGCAACTTCGTGCTTCATATCTTGATAAGAGTCTCCGTGATTAGGTGTATCACACATAACCGCTTCAATCTCTTTGGCTATTTTCTCGCGCCAGTAATGCTGAGCATATACCTGTATGGCATTGATAAGTTGGCCAATAGGTGTTTTTGGGTCGTAGTCGTATGTCATTCTACCCATTCCCTACTTTTGATAGTAAGTCCTTGCATAAGCCATTCTATTTCACGATAAACACCTTCTCTAGCCCTTGACCATTCGTGGTCGCGCCTAATAGGTACATCGTTTTCTATTAATTTTATCTGATTCTGAATATGCTTTAATATATAAACATATTCGTCAGTTAAATTTTGCTTATAGACTGTTGTTAAATGACTCATAACTTCACCGCATCTTCTATATCCAAGTACCCTACAATCTTATCAACCTTCTCGGTACGCTCAAACTCTGTAGTCGCTGGCATTGGGTGGACAAACCACTCTGGTTCGTCTAACTCCGTCAGGTCAAAGGAGTAGATGCCAACAGGTGTGGAGTTGATATAGAACGGCAACATATCCCGATGGTATGCCTGCTCGATTAGCTTGCGATACTTCATCTGTTCTATAAGTAGCGTAGAATAATGGGTTTGACGACACTTCAATTCGATGAAGTGACCAGCCTTTGCACTGGTGCAGTCGAAGGCATCATAGATTCCAGGCGCTCTGACTAAATCAGGGTAGAGATTAAGTTTAAGAAAGTCATAGAGGATGATTTCGTTCACGGTCACTGATAAGGATTTCTGCCACCCAGAAAGTTGTTGAGGTTGCGTAGTGCGTTCATACACCTGCGCTCTGCAGTATCGTGACTGGGAAAC